>ERZ857965.21-NODE-21-length-245535-cov-25.879966_pt1 | contig 245535 bp, 221 predicted proteins | sample MGYA00519758_ERZ857965 | MGnify/ENA primary metagenome ERZ857965 (study PRJEB31778, sample SAMEA3449381) | human gut metagenome | biome: human gut; feature: human-associated habitat; material: faeces | place: United Kingdom | collected 2010/2012 ...
GTTCACCGGCTTTCCTCCTTCCGGGTATAAAAATATCGCCCTCCGCATGGGCGGGGACGAAAAGGGTTTCAGGGATTTCCCTGGCAAGTGCCGTTGTGGTATCACAACGGCGATGCTTGCTGGTACAGTGCATAGCGTTCGTCCCATAGGCCGAACATTTTGCCACCGATCGAAATAACATCACCGCTCCTGCTCCGGCTGCGGACGGTACGGGATACCGAACAGCGTACCGTTCACCCTCGCAAGGTGTTCGGGATAGCGGAACATCTTGCCATAGCGGTCGATCTGCTCGTCGGAAAGACTGGCCAGATTTTCACCCCGGCAGTCGCAGATAAAGGCGGGGCCGAAGATGAAATCCACCATCACGCCGTCGTCGTTCTTCACGCTGCGGTTCGGGCGCATTCCGTTGATCTTGCTTTCCTCATTGCAGACGATGCAGACCTGCTCCTCAAAGGGGTAGAACGGCTCGATCAGACCGCCCACTACTTTCTGCATCCCGGCAAGGGATGCGTCGATCTCGGCAGTGCGGGCGAGCTTGCCCGGTTCCAGCAGTACCACCTTGATTTTCTCGCTCATAATTGAAAACTCCTTTCATCGTTGAAAAATTAAATCGTTTATCGTTCTTTGCTCCTTTCTCCGCGCTTAGTGATGGGCAATCCAAGCCGCATACAAAGGCAGTCATTATAATCCTTACCCTGCGGGGGCGGCTGGATGTCCACCGTGACCGCATATTTTCTCGGCAGCAGCGCCTTGATGGTTTCTGCGGCGATCCGCCCCGTGGCGTCGTTATCAAGGCGCAACACCACATGACGGATATGGGGATGCTCGGCAAGATACCGCACCAATGCGGCGGGCAGGCTGCTTTCCTCGATTTTTGCCCTTGGCTTGTAGACCCCGGCGAGGGAGAGCAGGTTTTCACTGCGCCAGTCCTTGCCGTCCAGCTTTTGCAGCGTCCCGTAGGACAGCAGATCCACCGCCGACTCAAACAGGTGGAGCGTATCGCTTGCGGCCGTCGCAGGAATTCCAAAGGAATAGTGCTTGTCGCTGCCGTTGGCATCCCCGATGAAGTCCGAGCCGATTCCTCGCTGGTTTGCATAGCGGGGTTTTCCGTCTGCATCCATGCCGACGAACACCACATTGTGATAGGGATAGCTTTCATAAAGGCGACCGGTTTGGATGCAGAAGTCGATCAACTCGTAGTCGATCCCTCTGTGGTGCAGATATTCGACGGCGTGGGTGGCGCTGCGGTTGGCCTGCGGCAAAAGAAGCACCTTTTCTTTCGGCATTTTCGGAGCCGGGACAAAGGCGGGCGGCGCCGCTGACAGATTTCCCATGATGGTTTCGACCGCCTGCGTAAAGGGCATCTCTTTGACCTTGATGAGATAGTCCAGCGCAGAATAGCCGCCGATTCCACGGGAAAACCAGCACCATTTGCCGTTGGAGATTTTTAAGCTGTCGTGCTCACGGGTGCAGTAGGTGCTGCCCCCGAAATGCACCAGCTCTTGCGGTTCATAAGTCCGAAGATAGGTCAGCAAGTCCATCTCACGGGCTCGCGCTACCACCTCCGGCGGGATATATGGCATATGTTTCACCTCCGTTCTGACATGAAAATAGCCGAGGGGTTTTCAAAATGAAAACCTCTCGGCTATGTATGTGCTATTCAATTTATCGAAGTGAATCTGCCCGTCCCTGCGTTTTTATTATGCCTGTTCCATAATTGCCTGGTATCCATTTACTTTATCGCCAGTGATTCTAATCGAATAGGCATCACCGAATTTTGCTGTAAAAGTAATTGGCTTCATCGGCATCGTATATTCTTCAGGATAAATGTTCTCATAGTTTGGGTCGCAGTATTCTGTGATAACCGTGAAATTCAATAAAAGCTCAACCATATCAGAAACGGTTTCGTAGTGTTGCTTATCAATCGACCAATATATCAAATCGTCTTTTTTAAGCATGGTTTTATCCGCGTTGGAGATGCCTCCACTCTCTTTCTGCCCGTCGATGTCGCTATCAATAATAAGAAGTCCCACATCTTCCTTCAAATCAAGTTGTATCTGAAGGGCGATTTCGTTCTCGTTGATTTCTGACGGTTGGTCTGTCCTGTGAAACGCAAAGATCACGGCAATGGCCAGCACAGCGACAACGGCAAGGACTGTGATTACGATTTTTTTCATTACCGCTTCCTCCATGTCAACATGACTCCAACCACGCAAACAAGCAGCACAATGGGGGCAAGCCTTGCAAAGATAAACTCGAAACCATGTAGAATCGTTCCCGCAACCGCCAGTTCAGGATTACTGTAATCCCAGCCCAAATAAGAACTCTTCATTGCTGCAAGAACGACATATACGATAACGATCAGCGCGCACAGAGAAAGGAGTCCCCACCGAATGACCTTTGTCCGTGCCATGGTTCTTTTGGCAAGCTGGAGGTTGATTATCTCAAGCTTTTCGGAAATAGTCTTGAGATCGTCAGGCTCCTGCTCCTGTATGGTTTCACCAAGCAACGCACTTACGGATGTGTCTAATTCCTCTGCCAGAAAAATCAGTAAATCAGAATCCGGAACCGACAAACCGTTTTCCCATTTTGATACCGTCTGTCTTACTACATTTAGCTTTACGGCAAGTTCTTCTTGAGAAAGGCCTTTCGCTTTTCTTGCCCTTTTGATGTTTTCATTCAACATATCCACGCCTCCTTAGGACTTGATGCGCTTATTTTAATCGCAAAAGGGCCGTTGCCGCAAGCAACGCATATTAACATCTATGGTCTTTCCGTAGAAAAACATTGTTATTCTCCTTACGCCTTAATATATCTCGTCGCCCGTCCTGAGCCGATTCGTTTTACCGAGCCGGTTTTGACCATGGCGCCGAGGACGGCTTCGACGGTCGTGGGGCTGACATCGGGAAGAATTTTGCAAATCTCTGCTTTGGAAAGCGGCGTCAGGCTGTTCAGGACGGTCGCTTCCACACGGGCTTTCTTCGTGATTTTCTTGCCGTGTACCACCGCAAACCGCTTGTCCAGTTCCTTATAGCACATATAAAGGGTGGACAGGAAATTCTCGATAAAGGGGAAATAGGAGTTCTCATTCGTTTCCCATCCTGCCGAGGACTGCCGCAGGGCTTCGTAATAATATGCCTTGTAATTGTTGATCTGTTCCTCGAAGGACACATATTTTCCTGCGTCAAAGCCGTTTTTGTATAACAGCAGCAGCGAGAGCAGGCGGGACATTCTGCCGTTGCCGTCCCGGAACGGGTGGATGCAGAGGAAGTCCAGAATCACACAGGGGATCAAAAGGAGCTGATTGATATTTGCATCGTTTCGTGCATCCAGATAAGCAAGCTCCAACTGCTCCATTGATTTCGGCGCTTCGCTCGCAGGGGTAGGACGGAAGCGGACACGACGGTTTCCGTCAGCGTCGATCTCCAGAATCACATTGTCGTCCGTCTTGTACTGCCCGCCGTACTCATAGCCCGCAAAGCTCATCATCGTTTCGTGCAGCCGCAGAATGTCGCTCTGCCGGAAGTCAATATGTTCATAGCCCAAGTGGATCTCATTCAGCGCATCTCTATACCCGGCGATCTCCGCCTCGTTGTGGTTCAGCGGGGCGCTGTTCTGATTGACAATGGCGGCGATACGCTCGTCACTGGTCACAATGCCCTCGATGGCGTTGGAGCTTTTGATGGACTGCACCTTTGCAACAGCTTCCAGCTCCGTGAAGATCTGCGTGTATTCGTCCTTGCGCACACCCGCCATTGTTTTGAGTGCCGCAATATTGAAAGTGAGGTTCACAAGGTTTGCAGGCAGCAAACCGTTATTCAAAAAGGAGTAATCGAATTTTCTCATACAGCACCAGCCTTTCTGCACATAATTATAGCATATTATATGCAGAAAAGCAAGCAACTATATGAGTTATATGCATATATTTTCCTTGAAATATGTGCATATAATGGAATTGTATATGCAGAAAACGGCACATATTCTATCGTTCCGGCTGCTCCGTTTGCCGTTTGACTTCGGTACGCTCCATCACAACAGGCGAGCTGATCCGGTATTCTTCGGGGATGCTCTCGATGTCGCCGTCGTAGATGTCCACAAAGCGGCCGCCGTTTGACCGCACATAGCCGTTATCCCCGAACACGCCGCCTTCTTCATACCGAATATCGCGCCCAAAACTTTCATAGTCGATATAATTTGCCAGTGCGCCAAGGTTGCTTGTGTCGTAGCATCCGCTTTCCTCAATCCAGTAATAGCCGAGGTCGTAGTCACTCCGCACACCGGGCAGGTAATCAAAGCAGTCCAAATTCTCGGTCAGGTTGATCAGCTCCTGCACGCTGCCGGTGTTCTCACCCAAGTCCAAAACCGCCTGCCAGAAATCGTCACTCTCCCGCAGTTCCATGATCTGCCCGGCGAGATAGTTCAGCTCGCTCAGACTCTCGTATTCTCCGAGCACCTTGCCGATAACCTCGTCCGGGCAGTCATAGTCGGTGATGAACCATTCCTCATAGCGCCGCCCGATGCCGATGCGCCGAAAAACTGCCTGCATTTCTTCATTGGTCACGGGGAACTCCACCCATTCGCCCACCAAAAAGCCCTCGTTGTATTTGCCGAGGTTGGTAATAAAGGCTTCAAAAGCGCAGTCCCTTGTATCTGCTACGTGCATCATTGCGTCCGTCCCTCGCTTTCTGCCATAAGAAATTGTCCGAACTCGGTAAAGGCGTACCAGTTCGTGCGGTCAAAGCGGTTCTCGTTGAATTGCCCTTTTGTGAGTACCCGCCCCTTGACCAGTTGTTTCAGGGCGTAGCGGATCTCGTCGTAGGACAGGAACGGAAAAAAGCCGGTCATCATCTGCACCGAACAGCGCACCCAGACCTTGCCTTCATGGAGCTGCGGCGATTCGGCACTTTTCTGCTCGGTACAATCCCAAAGGAAGCAGGCCAGCACCGCCGCATTAACTCCGTATTTTTTCGCTATGTCCGCATCAAAGAAATGAACCATATTTTTTCCTCCGTTCGTTCTGAAAAACAAAAAGCAGCTTTTCAGCCGCTTTTCGGAAAATTTCCATACAGACCACCTATAGCTGTGATCTTTCTTTTTCGGGTAGTACAGGGAGTAACAGGGGGTGAGGTGTGGAGAGGGGGGAGAAAATTTGCGCAGCCGTTTCACTTCCGCAAAAGGGCAGACTTTCCCCAAGGCGTCCCGCTATCTTTCCTGATCGCGTCGGCGCTGCAAATGCCGATTGTAAAATTCAAGTGCTCGAATCACAAAATCAGTTTCCTGCCCTCGCGGGATCGATTTCGGAATGAGCCTCGTTATTCGCTCGTCGCGAAAAGCGGGCTTTTCGCGCTGGTTCGGTTTTTCCTCCTGCATCATGGAAAGGATGACTTCCTCCGTCAGTTTTCCGTCCCGGCTGAACTCTTTCATTTTGATGGCCTGTGCAAGCGACGGCGTGCAGTCCTCGCACTCCATCGTGTCATATAGGCTCTGCTGCTGTTCTTTGGAGAGGTAGGAAAGCTCTACGGCGGGGCGGAAAGCGATCTTGCCGCTGTCCACCATGTCCAGCATCGGTGGGATCAGCTCGGTCAGGCGGATATAGCGATAAATCTGTGGCTGACTGTCGCCACTCTTTTGACTGACCTGCTGTGCAGAGGTTAGTCCTTTCAACTTCTTATCCAGTGGAGAAGAAGTTAAGTCTGTTCTTTCACCTTGCCGTTTTATGGCTTCCAACTTCATCTTGTAGGCAAACGCTTTTTCGGACGGTAAGATCGTTTCTCGCTGCAAATTGCTGTCCACCATGATGATCGTCGCTTCGTCATCGGTGAGTTTGCGGACGATGCAGGGCATTTCGGTGATTCTTGCCAGCGTTGCCGCACATTTTCGCCTATGACCGGCAACCATCTCATAGCCGCCGTCCGCCTTGGGGCGGACAAGGGCAGGCACCAGCACGCCGTACTGCTTTACGCTGTCCGCCATCTCCGCCATAGCCTCGTCCTGCTTGACCTTGAACGGATGGTTGGGAAAGTCGGAGATGTCGGCGGGGTTCAGCATAACGACCTTTTCAAGCTGCGCTTCCGCACGACTCTCGCCGGTGGAGAACAGGTCATCGAGCGGCGTCATCCCTAAATCTCTCGGTTTTGAGCTCAAGCTCCGACACCTCCTTCGTCAGCGAGCGGTATGCGGCGGCGACCTTGCCGTTCTTGTCGTGGGCAAAGATGCTCTTGCCCACGCCACCCTTTTGGTTCGTCACCGCGATCACTTTGCAATTTGCCATATGGGTTTTCCTCCTTCACATAAATTTAGCCGCCTGCGGCGAAGCAGGCGGCTATGTAATCGAGCAAATATCCAATTTTCAGTTTAAAATCAACTGCGGTAAATCGAGTGATTTTCGACTTTTCTTGAAGCAACCAGTTGAAAAGTGCAGATTTGCTTGTCCGCAAACAGCAGAAACATATTTAACGGCGATTCTTACACAGTTAATACTCATACAGAAGCAACCGCATACAGATTTACAATTCGTTTTGGCTTCATTTCTTCGATGAAATCAGGGCTTTTTGAGTGTTTTGCGTTATCGGGATTGCAGCGCTTTTTTGCAGACTTAAGTTCGGTAAGACTATGTATTTTAAGTCCAAAACGCAACTGCTTGTCCTCCAAGAAAGGACACCGGAGCATTTCTGTCACGTATGTAGGCACCGAAGAACTCGCTCATCTCGAGATGGTGGGGACAATCGTGTACCAGCTGACGCGGAATTTGACGCAGGAGGAAATTCAAAAGCAAGGCTTTGATGCGTATTTCATCGACCACACGACGGGCGTTTACCCGGCAGCGGCCTCCGGCGCGCCGTTCAGTGCAGCGTGCATCGCCGTAACGGGCGACACGCTGGCAGACATCAACGAAGACCTCGCCGCCGAGCAGAAGGCCCGCGTAACGTATGACAACATTCTGCGCTTTGCGGATGATCCCGATGTGCGCGACCCCATCAAGTTCCTGCGCGAGCGCGAGATTGTGCATTACCAGCGCTTTGGCGAGGGTTTGCGCATCGCGACCGATCGGCTTGATTCCAAAAACTTCTACGCGTTTAACCCCTCGTTCGACTAAACAAAAACGGGCGGCGCTTTTTCGGTGCTTGCCCGTTTTTCCTATGGCTTACGGCGAATTTGTGACTTTTTAGACGATTTTGCCGCAGGATTAGGAGGCAAAATACCCTGAATTTTCCTGCGAATGCGACAAATTCACGGGGGTTCGGGCGCAAATTTTTCCGTACTGTTACAAAGATTTAATGAAACGGCGAACTTTGCGGTAAAACACTGGCGATTTTCTGCACAGTGTGGTATACTAACTCTGTTTAATGCGGAAAAGTGCGGCTTTCCGCAACGGCAAAATTTGGCAGCGTGTGTTTGGGGTGCGGGCAAAGGCCGCACGCTATGCGCAAAAATGGAACGGCGCTGCACAGAAAGGGGCGAAGCCTCTGTGAAAAAAAGAATACTGCTCGGGCTGATCTCCGTTTTCAAAGCGCTGTATAACGCCGTGTATGCCGTCATGAAGCTGCGCCCCATGCAGAAAAAAGTCGTCATGATCAGCCGCCAGTCGAACAGCCAGCGGCCGGATTTTGAACAGCTCGGCGCAGAGATTGAAGCGCGTGATCCAGGGGTGCGCCTTGTGTATCTCTGCCGCGAAATGGGCGATACGCCGTTAGAGCTCCTGCGCTATTGTTTCCATTTGCTGCACTGCGCCGCGGAGCTTTCCACCGCGCATGTGTGCATCATAGACGGCTACTGCATCCCGGTCAGCGTGCTGCATCACCGTAAAGAGCTGCGCGTGGTGCAGGTCTGGCACGCGCTTGGCGCCATTAAGAAGTTTGGCAGGCAGGCGCTTTCCGTGCCCGGCGGGCGCGATAAAGAGCTTGCGGAGCGCATGGGGATGCATAAGCACTACGATGCCGTGCTCTGTGCGAGTCACCGTACAGCAAAAGCCTATGAGGAGGCGTTCGGCGTTTCTGCCGATAAAATGCGCGTGACCGGCGTGCCGCGCGTAGACGCCATTTTGAAAATGAATCGCGCGCGTTGCCGCCGCCGCTTTTTCGCGGCCTACCCGGAACTGCGCGGGCAGAAGATCGTCCTATACGCTCCCACGTTCCGCGACGGCGAGCAAATGCCCGAGATTGAGCCGCTCATCACGGCGGCGGAAAAAATGGGTATGCTGCTCATCGTGCGGCTGCACCCACTCGACCGCGAGCGCTTGGAGCGCCGCCGTGTGCTGCCGAAGTTCCGCGAGTGCCCGGAGTTCGGCACCTTCACGCTAATGGCAGTAGCAGACGCCGTCATCACGGACTATTCCGCTATTTCCATTGAGGCGAGCCTCATCAAAAAGCCGGTGTATTTCTACGTTTACGATTTAGAGCGTTACAAGGAAACGCGCGGCCTCAACTTTGACCCGCTTGCAGAGATGCCGCACTGCGCATTCACAAAAGCCGAGCCTCTGGTCGACTGTATTCTCCACACGCCCTACGATTACGAAAAGCTCACCGCCTTCAGAAAAGAATTCGTGGAGACGGATGACACGAACAACACGCAGCGCTGTGTGGATCTTATAATGACTTTCCTTACAGAAGGGATAAAGGATAGATAAAATGAAGTCAGAACGTAATTTTGATTCGATAAAAGTCAGCGTTATCGTTCCTGTATACAACGTTGAAGCGTATTTGGAGCGTTGCCTTGATTCCTTAGTGAAGCAAACGCTGGAAGAAATTGAGATCATTGTTGTCAACGACGGCACAAAGGATAATTCGCAGGCAATCATAGACCGTTATGCCGCAGCATATCCGCAGAAGGTGATAAGCCTCATCAAAGAAAACGGCGGATTATCCGATGCGCGCAACTACGGTATTCCGTATGCGCACGGTGAATACATCGGCTTTGTGGACAGCGATGACTATTTAAACGTGACTATGTACCAAAAGCTGTACGACCGCGCCGCTGAAACGGATTCGGACATTGTGGTTTGCGGCTATTACGGCATAGACGAAAATACCGAAACGCGGCGCTTTTTCCAGCGCGGCAGCACTCTGGAGTTCGGTGTGAGCCTGCACGAAAACCCGAAGCTTCTGTACACAAATGCACCGTATGCCTGGAATAAAATTTACCGCCGCGCCTTATTTGAGCGCACGGGGATACGCTTCCCGAAAGGGAAAATTTATGAGGACATTGCGACCATCTATCCGCTGATGCTGCATGCCAACCGAATCTCCAAAGTAAACGAGCCGCTGTACTACTATATTCTAAAGCGCGAAGGCGCAATCACGGCGACATTCTCCGAGAACATCCTGCAGATGTATGATTCGCTCGCAATCATGAACGAATACTATATTCGGGAAGGCGCGTTCGAGGAGTTTAAAGAGGTGCTCGGCTTCATCAATTTGAAGCACACGATCCTGCGCTTCCGCGATTTTACGGCATATAAAGATAAAGACCTGCAGTTTAAAGTCGTCCATAAGGGCTTTCAGCATCTGGATCACTATTTTGATGACTGGCGCAGAAACAAGGTGTTTTTTGACTTTTTCTTCTCCAAAAAACGGCTGATGGGCGCTTTGGCCAAGCACGAGTTCACGTGGTATCTTTACAGCATGATGCCGAATTCCGTGCTGCGCCTTTTGGGCAAAGCGGCAAAAACGATGCGCAAGGCTTTGACGGTTTTCTCAAAGCGCAGTTATTTGAATAAATACTACTACGTGCGCACGTGTAAAAAGAAGCCGCTTTGCGACAAGCAGGTGCTTTTTGAATCCTTCCACGGTACGAACCTAAATGATTCGCCGTTCGCAATGATGCGCGAGCTGGCAAAGGACCCAACGTTTACCATCTATTACACGTCGAAAAAAGAGCTGATGGGCGAGCACCGGAAGATATTAGATGCGTATGGTCTGAACCATGTGCAGCTTATCCCGCTCGGCTCGAGAAAATACCAGAAGATTTTGGCAACGAGCCGATACCTTGTAAATAACGTGAGCTTCCCGACGTATTTTATCCGCCGTGAAGGGCAGGTCTATTTGAATACATGGCACGGAACGCCGCTGAAGACCCTCGGCAAAAAAATGGCGATGGGCATTCAGGATATGAGCAACATGCAGCGCAATTTCCTGCACAGCAGCTATCTTCTGCACCCGAACCGCTATACGATGGATCACATGATGGAAGATTACAACCTGAACCACCTCTATACGGGAAAGGTGATCCTGAGCGGGTACCCGCGCAACGCGATATTCTGGGATAAAGACGCGGCAGCGGCGGTGCGGAAGCAATACGGAATGGACGGCAAGGAAACCTTTGCCTACATGCCGACTTGGCGCGGCGCGATGAGCTCCGGCGCAAACAAGGGCGGGTACGAAGCGGAAGTCCGCGACCTGCTGACAAAGTTCGACAGCGCGCTGACGGATAAGCAGATCATGTACGTGAACCTGCATCCGCTTGTAAAAGACAAAGTGCCGATCGAAGGCTATAAGCACATTGTAAAATTCCCGGATGACGTGGACAGTTACAGCTTTTTGAATGCTGTGGACGTGCTGATTACGGACTATTCCAGCGTTTTCTTCGATTTTTCCATCACGCGCAAGCCAATCGTGCTCTTTATGTACGACTATGATGCGTACATGGCAGAGCGTGGCATGTATATGGATGTGCGCGACCTCCCGTTCCGCAAAATTTATACCATGAACGAAATGCTCGCATACCTGCACGAAAACGATAAGCAGGCAGACGTGAACAGTGCGGCGTATGACGCGTATTATAAGATGTTTACAAATTACGATGCGCCGGATAATATCCAGAACCTGAACGACATGCTGTTCTACGGAAAAGCGCCGAAGTTTGAAGTGATTGATTATGCCGAAAACAAAAAGCGGCCGCGAAATGTTTATCTTGTCGGAAAGAACGACCATAAGGGTTGGGCAAAAGAGCTGGAACAGCAGCTGCATTCCATGGAAGCGCCCGTAGCGGTTTTCCTGCGCAGGGATTTCAACGAGCTCACCCTCAAGGAGCTGACCGATAAATATAACGATTGGCTGGATTACACCGTGATTGATACGCAGATGTTCCTTTCTTTGCCGGAAAACATCAAGCTGTTTTTCAGCAGAGAGCGTAATAAGTATAATTGCGATGCTGTTTTCGCGCGGGAAGTATTCCGTATTTTGCCGCATCTGAATATTCAAAGTGTAACGGCAGGCGATGACTCTTACAGAAACCGGAGCATTGAGCAAGCTGTAAAAAACGAAAGGAAAGGCTAAAACATGAAACGAGTATTGACCTACGGAACGTTTGACCTGCTGCATTACGGCCACATCAACCTTTTAAAGCGCGCAAAGGCACTGGGCGATTATCTTATCGTGGCGCTTTCCACGGATGAGTTCAACGCCGGCAAGGGCAAAAAAGCGTTTCACGATTATGAAACGCGCAAAATGATGCTCGAAGCCATTCGCTACGTTGACCTCGTCATTCCGGAGGAAAGCTGGGATCAAAAGATCAGCGACGTGAAGGACTACCATGTGGACGTCGTCGTTATGGGTAGTGACTGGGAAAACAGCGATCGCTTTGACTACCTCAAGGATTACTGCGAGCTCGTCTTCCTGCCGCGCACACCGGGCATCTCCACCACGAAAATCAAGCACGACCTCGGCCTTGTAAACGAAAACGAAAATGCCGAAGCGCTCATGAACCACTGATTATACGCTTTCGCGAAAAGTTATTTATAAAAATAGCAGATATAAAACACGCTCCCGCTGCAGATACTTTAAAGAAGTAAGCAGGGGAGCGTGAATTTTTTTGAGAAAAGTTGGATCAAAAGGTTTTTATCGCCGTTACAGTTCGCTTTGTGTTACGCCGTCAAATCGACATACTCGCCTTTGACGAAGCCCAAAAGCTGATCCGGGTTTACGATGAGCTGCACGCCGCGCATACCGCCGCTGACGGCGATTGCATCAAACAGCATGGCGGTCTCGTCGATATACGTCGGGAACTCCTTCTTCATGCCCACGGGCGAGCAGCCGCCGCGGATATAGCCGGTCGTCGGCAGCAAGTCTTTCACGTGCAGAAGCTCCACGGATTTATTTTTGCTGGCTCTGGCGGCTTTTTTGAGGTCTAATTCCTCCGCTACGGGGATGCAAAACACGACAAACCCGGTCTTATCGCCGCGCGCAACGAGCGTTTTGAACACCGTCTCATACGGCATGCCCACGGCGTCTGCCGCGTGTATGCCCGCGAGATCGGTCTCCTCAAATTCATATGTGCGCACCTCATAGGGAATCTTCGCGCCGTCCAGCATGCGCATGGCGTTCGTCTTTTTTACGCCGGAGCTCATGCTTCACCGAGCTCCTTCAAGATCATGTCGGCCGCCTGCTTTGCGCACTTGCGGTAGCCTTCCTCGGTCAGGTGCAGCATATCCGGGCACTTATAATAGTGCTTGTCTTCCTTGCACAGCGCGTAAAGGTCGTTCACCGGGATGTTTTCCTCTGCCATCAGCTTTTTGGCGGCGTCGTTATACAGCTCCACCCACTCGTTATTGTAGTTGATGCTGTCCGCCTGCGTGCCGGTGTTGTCTGCCGCCATGCCGGGCTCCAAAATCGGCGTGGTGGTCGCGAAGATGATCTTCGCGCCGTTTTCTCTGCACAGCTTGATGATGCGCTTTAAGAAGTGCACATATTCCTCAACGGGGTGCATGGCCTCCGTCATCGGAGCCTCAATGTTCATATCCCAGTAGCCGTTGTTCCAGTGTACCACGTCAAAATGACCGTGATGCTTGAACATCTGGTTCGCCTGCCACAGCGTGTACGCAGCGAAGCGGCCGTTGTCCTCGGCATCGTAAACGACCTCACACTTGCCGTCTAACTCTTCTTTTACATAATCGTCATAGCCCATGCGAATGGAATCGCCGAGCAAAAGCACTTTTTTCATTCAGAAAACCTCTTTTCGGGTAGATTTGCCAATAGAATTATACTGCCAAAATCTTGAAAATTCAAGATGCTTTCGGCAGTATACAAAAGGGCGTTGCGTTTCTCTGAAAAACGTGGTATACTCTGCTTATTTTTCTAAAAGGATCGAAAAAAGGAGCTGTGAAAAATGGGCAGATACGATGAAATTTTGGCGCGTTTTATGGCATTTGCCGAGCGTGAGCCGCGCATTTTGATGGGCGTGCAGGTCGGTTCCGGCGTGCGGAAAGACCGCCCGGCAGACGCCTACACGACGCAGTGGGTGCGGAAAGCATTTGAAAATTAAACCCGCCAAACACAGCAAAACGGCACCGATGAAATTTGTCACCGGTGCCGTTCATTTTTAGGTTAGGGGAAAAGCTGACTTACTTCTTTTCCTGAATGTACTTGTCGATCGCAGCTGCGGCGGTCTTGCCTGCGCCCATGGCGAGGATAACCGTTGCGGCGCCCGTTACGGCGTCGCCGCCTGCGTACACACCCTCGATGGAGGTGAGGCCGTGTTCGTCCGCGATGATCTGGCCGCGCTTCTGGGTCTCAAGACCTGGCGTGGTGGCTTTCAGCAGCGGGTTCGGGGAAGTACCGAGGGACATGATAACGCAATCCATCGGAATATCGAATTCGCTGCCCTCAATGACGATCGGGCTGCGTCTGCCGGAAGCGTCCGGCTCGCCAAGCTCCATTTTTACGCAGCGAATACCGGCGACCCAGCCGTAGTTCGGGTCACGCGGGTCGGCGACGTCCGTCGGTAAAATCTCTACCGGGTTCGTCAGCGTATGGAAGATGATGCCCTCTTCCTCTGCATGCTCCACTTCCTCCTTACGTGCCGGCAGTTCTGCCATGCCGCGGCGGTAGATGATGTACACGTTCTCCGCGCCGAGACGCTTTGCGGTTCTCGCGGCGTCCATGGCCACGTTACCGCCGCCGACGACCGCCACGTTTTTTGCGTGCTGGATCGGCGTAGTGGAATCATCGCGGTAAGCCTTCATCAGGTTGCTGCGGGTGAGGAATTCGTTTGCGGAGTACACACCCTTTAGGTTCTCGCCCGGGATGTTCATAAAGCGGGGAAGGCCTGCACCCGTGCCGACAAACACGGCCTCGTAGCCGTACTCGTCCTTCAGCTCTTCAATCGTCAGGATACGACCGATAACCATATTGGTCTCCACCTTGACGCCGAGCGCCTTGAGGTTATCGACTTCCTTCTGCACGATGGACTTCGGCAGACGGAACTCCGGGATGCCGTACACGAGCACGCCGCCTGCAAGGTGCAGCGCTTCGTAAATCGTCACATCGTAGCCCAGCTTTGCGAGGTCGCCCGCGCAGGTAAGACCCGCAGGGCCGGAACCGATAACGGCAACCTTGTGGCCGTTTTTCGGCGCGGTGATGGTGGCAACGGTAGCGTGTGCGTTGTGCCAGTCGGCAACAAAACGCTCCAGACGGCCGATGCCGACCGGTTCGCCCTTAATGCCGCGCACGCACTTGCCTTCGCACTGCGTCTCCTGCGGGCAGACACGGCCGCAGACAGCCGGCAGGGAAGAGGACTGCGCAATAACCTGATACGCGCCCTCAAAGTCGTGCTCGGCGACCTTTTTGATGAATTCCGGAATATGAATATTGACCGGGCAGCCGGAAACGCACGGCATGTTCTTACAATTCAGGCAGCGCTGTGCTTCGTCCAGCGCCATTTCTTCGGTATAGCCCAACGTGACCTCTTTAAAGTTCTTGTTGCGAACGTTCGGGTCCTGCGAGGGCATAGGGTTCTTTGTCATTCTCATGTTAGGCATGATCACTCAACCTCCTTCTTGAACAGGTTGCAGGCTTCCTCATAAGCGTGGCGCTCAAAAGAAGTGTAGCTGCGGGAGCGGCTCATCGCCTCGTCAAAATCGACCTCGTGGCCGTCAAAGTCCGGGCCGTCTACGCAGGCAAACTTCGTTTTGCCGCCAACGGTCAGGCGGCAGCCGCCGCACATGCCCGTGCCGTCTACCATGATCGGATTCATGGAAACAACGGTCTTCTGGTCGTATTCTTTTGTGGTGAGGCAGACGAACTTCATCATAATCAGCGGGCCGATGGCGATGACCTCGTCAAAACGCTCGCCGTTTTCAAGCAGCGTCTTCAGCGGGGCGGTGACATTGCCCTTTTCGCCGTAGGAGCCGTCGTCCGTCATCAGCGTGAAGTGGTCGGAGCAAGCCTTGAATTCGTCTTCCAGAATCACGAGATCCTGATTGCGGAAGCCGATGATAGAGGTGACTTCCGCGCCCATGGCGTGCAGCTCTTCGGCAATGGGCAGTGCGATGGCGCAGCCTACGCCGCCGCCGATAACGCAGACCTTCCTAAGGCCGTCTACATGCGTTGGTACGCCGAGCGGGCCTACGAAGTCGTGCAGACATTCACCTTCGTTTAAGTGGTTGAGCTTTTCGGTCGTTGCGCCGACAATCTGAAAAATGATTGTAACGGTGCCCTTTTCGCGGTCATAGCCGGCAACGGTCAGCGGGATACGCTCGCCGTTTTCGTCTACGCGCAGAATGATAAACTGGCCGGGCTTTGCTTTTTTCGCAATGAGCGGCGCCTCGATCTCCATCCGCGTCACCGTGGGGTTCAGCGGCTGTTTTTTAACGATCTTATACATACTTCAAAACCTTTCCCTTCAGGCATGCGCGCAGTTTGTGCGATTTTGCCTAAGTTTTGTCTGTGTCGGATGCCGGTTTTGCAATTTTTGCCTTTAAAACCTGCAAACGATACTATTATAACAGAGAAATATCAAAATTACAACGGGAAAAGACAGGAAATCCCTGCCGTGCGGCGATTTCCGAAGAAATACCGGGCGGCAGGGATAAAATGTCCTTTTACCGGACAGATGCCCGGGATGCGTTATAGATTGTCTTTATAGACTTAGAAGTCAACTTCCGTGTCGTAGTAGCAGCACTTAAGCAGCTTTTCCATCTCCTCCTGGCTGGGCTGACGCGGGTTGGAACCGGTGCAGGCATCGGCGATAGCGTTCTTTGCAATCTCCGGCAGTCTCTCAAGGAAGGCGTTCTCCGGCACAAAGCCGTTCTCGGTCGGGAAGCTGTCCGGGCCGTAGTGCTTGATGCAGTGCGGAATGTTCAGCTCGTCGTTCATGTTGCGCAGGTACTGGATGAGCAGCTGTACCTTCTCGTCGTCGTTGTTGCCGCCGAGGTGCATGTAGTCGGCGATGACACCGTAACGCTTCTTTGCGGTCTCGTCCTTTGCGTTGAACGCGATGACCTTCGGCAGATACATAGCATTTGCAGCGCCGTGGATGATGTGTGCGCCGTAATCGGCAAACGCAGCGCCGGTCTTGTGTGCCATGGAGTGTACAATACCGAGCAGAGCGTTGGAGAACGCCATACCGGCCAGGCACTGTGCGTTGTGCATGTTGTCGCGGGCGGTCATATCGCCATTATAGGACGGGATAAGGTCCTTCATGATCATCTCAATTGCGTGGATGGCGAGCGGGTCGGTGAAATCGCAGTTTGCGGTGGAAACATACGCTTCAATCGCATGGGTCATAGCATCCATACCGGTGTGCGCAACGAGCTTCTTCGGCATCGTCTCGGCAAGGTCCGGGTCAACGATGGCGACATCCGGGGTAATCTCGAAGTCAGCGATCGGGTACTTGATGCCCTTCTGATAATCGGTGATGATGGAGAACGCGGTCACTTCCGTTGCGGTGCCGGAAGTAGAGGAAATGGCGCAGAAGTGTGCCTTCTGGCGCAGCTTCGGCAGGCCGAAGACCTTGCACATATCCTCAAACGTAACGTCCGGATATTCATATTTGATCCACATAGCTTTTGCGGCATCGATCGGAGAGCCGCCGCCCATCGCGATGATCCAATCCGGCTGGAACTCGATCATCTTCTGCGCACCCTTCATAACGGTCTCAACAGACGGGTCGGACTCAATGCCTTCAATCAGCTCGACCTCCATGCCGGCTTCCTTCAGATAGCCGACTGCACGGTCCAAAAAGCCGAAACGCTTCATGGAGCCGCCGCCTACACAAACAACAGCCTTCTTGCCTTCAAAATGCTTCAGTTCTTCCAAAGCACCCTTACCATGATACAAATCGCGGGGAAGTGTAAATCTTGCCATAAGTCTATCGCCCTTTCTATGTGAAGCAATTTATCGCAAAGCTCGGTGATTTGCACCACCTAACTTCTTTTTACGACTGTATTGTATATCAAAATTTTTGATTTGTTAAGTGCTAAATTTGCATATTGATATTTCTATATCGATATATATGCACTAAAAATGAACAGAGTGTTAGGAAACTATTTTGTTGTGTTTCACAGAGAGTTTGATAATAAAATGTCACGCAGAAGAAATACACATTCTGCGCGACATTTTTAATTTGCTTATGAAATTTGTTTCACGGTGCGTATACTATATGTAAATACGGTATTGTCCTCGCGCGGATTCGGCACAAGCTCCGCTGTGAAGATCGCCTGCGGTTCTGCATTGTTTTCGTCGCGGATGAGCGCTGCCGTCACGGTGTACACATCTCCGCTTTTCACACAGTCTTGTATGTCCACGGAAAAGCCGCCGCCGCTTATAGGCCGCGCATAGGTGTCGCTGTCCGCATCGTACGAAATCTCACCCGAAAGCGAGTCGGGAATATCCGGCAGGTCTTCATTTGCGGCGCTTTCGAATAGTCCGCTCACAATTTCTTCCATCACCCCGCGGGAGAGCACCAGCGCGCTGCCGGTCGTCTCTGCGCTGTAAAACGTCATGCCGCAGTTGTCCACCGCAAAGGCCGCGGTCTGCCAAAAGTAAACGGGATCATTCGCGTCAAACGCCATGCCGTTCATCTGCGCCAGAATGTGTGCTTCCAAAAGCGGCGCCATCGCTTCAATCTCCGCGGTGATCTCTGCGTTTTCGCTTACCTCGTTGCTTTCCGGTGCGGGAGATGCGGTGGATTTTACCGTCGGCTCGGCGGTAGGCGATGCCGTTGCGGTCGCTTCGGGGGAAGGCGTCGGCGTTTCCGCTACGTGCTCTGAAGCCGCCGCGCTGCTCATACTTTGTGTGTGTTCCGCTGTACCGCAGGCGGCCGCAGAGAGCGCAAGCGCCGCAGAAAGCACGGAAGCTAAAATCGTTTTTCTAAGCTGCATGTGGTTTTCACTCCTTTCAGCCGTTTTTTAGTATAAGACACTTTTAGCACAAAACTGTGAACGCCGTTTGAATTTCGTGCATTGTGCAGAAATTTTTCATTTCCGTGAACATTTCGGAAATACGCTTTACAAATCGGGGTCTGTCATGTAAAATAAGTATAAGTATAAATCTGTGCATTTGCAAATTGAAGAAATTTGCGAGTGTGCGTCACAGGATATGGAATACTAAAGAATCGAGGATGAACGTATGAATTTAAAGTACAAAAGAGTTCTCTTAAAGCTCAGCGGCGAATCGCTTTCCGGCAAGATCGGTCACGGCATCGATTTTGACACCGTTGTCAAGATCTGCGAGCCCATCAAGAAGATCGTGGATATGGGCTGCGAGGTTGCCATCGTTGTGGGCGGCGGCAACTTCTGGCGCGGCAGAAGCAGCGGCAGCATGGACCGTACCCGTGCAGACCACATGGGCATGCTGGCTACGGTCATCAATGCGCTCGGCGTGGCGGACGGCCTCGAGCAGGTCGGCCTTGATGTGCGCGTACAGACAGCCATCGCCATGCAGGAGGTCGCAGAGCCGTACATCCGCAACCGTGCGGTGCGTCACCTTGAAAAAGGCCGCGTTGTCGTGTTCGGCTGCGGCACGGGTAACCCGTACTTCTCCACCGATACCGGCGCAGCGCTGCGCGGTGCAGAAATCGACGCCGAAGTCATCTTAAAGGCGACCATGGTTGACGGCGTTTACGACAGTGACCCGAAGAAGAACCCGAATGCAAAGAAGTACGATCATCTCACGTATATGGAAATCCTCAATCAGAACCTCCAGGTCATGGATATGACGGCCGCTTCCTTCTGCAACGACCGCGGCATCCCGTTCCTTGTGTTCAGCATTGAGGACCCGGAGAACATCGTCCGCGCCGTCTGCGGCGAAAACGTCGGCACGGTCATCACGAAGGACTAAAGCTTTTTAGGGGAGAAGCCTTGTGCGCCCTGATAAAGAGCACACAAAACGTATAATGAAATAACAGATAGGAGAATATACTTATGAAGGAAGTATTGGCAAAAGCAGAAAGCAAAATGGGCAAAACCATCGCGAGACTCGAAAGCGACTACGCCGCCATCCGCGCAGGCCGCGCAAACCCGGCTGTGCTCGATAAGGTCATGGTCGATTACTACGGCGCACCCACGCCGGTCAACCAGCTTGCAGCCGTTTCCGTTGCGGAGGCACGCGTGCTGACCATTCAGCCGTGGGACGGTTCCGTCTGCCGCGCCATTGAGCGCGCCATCCAGACCTCGGACATCGGCATCAACCCGCAGTCCGACGGCAAGACCATCCGCCTCATTTTCCCGCCGCTCACCGAAGAGAAGCGTAAGGATATCGTGAAGGACGTCAGCCACATGGCAGAAGAAGCAAAAATCGCCCTGCGTTCCATCCGCCGCGACGCTATGGAAAAGCTGAAGGCGATGAAGAAAGACGGCGAACTGACCGAGGACGACCTGAAGCAGGCGGAAAAGAAAACGCAGGAGCTGACGGATAAGTACGTAAAGCAGGCAGACGAACGCTCTGCCGCAAAGCAGAAGGAAGTTCTCACCCTGTAAGCAAAAGGAAGGCTCCGAAATGGCATTTGGAAGTAAAGAAAACAAAACGCCCGTGCAGGTGCCGGCACATATCGGCATCATCATGGACGGCAACGGTCGTTGGGCTAAAAAGCGTGGTCTGCCGCGTACGGCGGGCCACACGGCGGGCGCGCAGAATTTCCGCACCATCACGCGGTATGCATCGTCTATCGGTGTAAAATATCTCACGCTCTACGCGTTTTCCACGGAAAACTGGAGCCGCCCCGCTGAGGAAGTCTCTGCGCTGATGAAGCTTTTCCACCAGTACCTCGAGGAAGCGTTGCGCGACTTTATGGATGAGAATATCCGGGTGCGCTTTATCGGCGATATTTCCGCTTTTGCGCCCGACTTACAGGCGCTCATTCATCGCGTGGAGGAAGCGAGCAGCGTGAAGACCGGCATGGTGCTGAACCTCGCCATGAACTACGGCGGCCGTGCAGAGATCACCCGCGCGGCACGCATTTTGGCAGAGCGCGTCAAAAACGGCGAGCTTTCGCCCGAGGACATCACGGAGGAAACGCTTTCCGGCGCTATGTACACCGCCGGCCAGCCTGACCCGGATCTCATCATCCGTCCAAGCGGCGAAGAGCGCATCTCAAACTTCCTTTTGTGGCAGAGCGCCTACACCGAATTTGAATATTTTGATATTCTCTGGCCGGATTTCAAGCCGAAGCACTTGGACGAAGCCATTGAAAAGTTCAACAGCAGACAACGCCGTTTCGGCGGTGTATGATTTTTTGCAGTGCGGGCGGTATATGCCGCCCTGTACCGCGTTTCTATTACATTCCGAACGGTGAAAGGAAACCACAGGTATATGAAGGACAGAGTTTTATCCGGTGTCACGCTGGTCGCATTTTTCATGGCAATCGTCGTGTTCAACCGCTCTTTTCCGCTGGCACTCAATATTGCCATTGCGTTTATCTCCGCGCTCGCTGTTTTTGAAGTCATCAAGGCGCTGGGACTTTCCGACCGCTGGTATATCACGGTTCCCAGCATGACAGCTGCCGTGCTGGTGCAGTTCTGTGAATTTCAGCAGGCAAATATCTTTATTTATTCCGCGTTCACGGCGTGCATTTTCTGCGCGCTGCTGCGCCACCACCGCGAGATCACTTTTAAAGAAATGGCCGTTGTGTACAGCATGGTCGTTTTGATCCCGCTCGCGCTGCAGACTATCGTTCTGGTGCGCACGTTGAGCGACCAGCACGGCATGTTCTACGCGCTCGTGTGCGTATTCTCCGCATGGATTCCGGACGCAGGCGCGTTTTTCGCCGGCAAGCTCTTCGGTAAGCACAAGCTGTGCCCGGAGATCAGCCCCAAAAAGACTGTGGAGGGTCTCATCGGCGGCGTGTTGTCCAGCGTCATCATTTTGCAGCTCGTGGGTCTCATTTTCACCTACGGTATTTACGGCGGCGAACGTCAGGCAAACTGGCTCTCGCTCTTTATCATCGGCTTTTTCGGCGCGTTTGTGTCCGTGCTCGGCGACCTCAGCTTTTCGCTCATTAAAAGAAGCTGCCACATCAAAGATTTCGGCAGTGTCATTCCGGGCCACGGCGGCATTTTGGACCGTTTCGACAGCGTGATTTTCACCGCACCGTTTGTCTACATGGTAACGATGCTGCTGCCGATCGTGTCGTAAGAAAGGATGGGTCTGCATGAAAAAGTTAGCTTTGCTCGGCTCTACCGGGTCCATCGGCACACAGGCGCTCGACGTTGTGCGCTGTATACAAAAGGAAGGGGAGCACGCCGTTAAAGTGGAGGCGCTCGCTGCCCATTCCAATATTCGGCTTCTGGAAGAGCAGATCCGGGAATTTAAACCGCAAGCAGTTGCGGTTTTTGATTTGGAAGCTGCTTCTAAGCTTCGCGCCGCCGTCCGCGACCTCAATGTGAAGGTGTACAGCGGCATGGAGGGCCTTTGTGCCCTGACGGAGCTGGAAAGCGTTGATATCGTCTTAAACTCCGTCGTGGGCATGGTGGGCCTCAAGCCGACCTTAACGGCACTCGAAGCCAAAAAGCAGATGGCGCTCGCGAATAAGGAAACGCTCGTCGCAGGCGGTTCACTCGTCATGAAGACCGCCAAGGAAAACGGCATCGAAATTCTGCCCGTAGACAGCGAGCATTCTGCTATTTTCCAGTGTTTGCAGGGTATGTACAAAAAGTGCGACTTAAATAAAATCATCTTAACGGCGTCCGGCGGTCCGTTCTTCGGCAAAAAAGCCGGGGAGCTTCAGCATATCCGCCCCGCAGACGCCTTAAAACACCCGAACTGGGACATGGGTGCGAAGGTCACCATAGACAGCTCCACGCTCATGAATAAGGGGCTCGAATTCATCGAAGCCAAGTGGCTTTTCGATATGGAGCCGGACGACATCGATGTTGTTGTGCACCGTGAAAGCATCGTGCACTCGCTCATTGAGTATAAAGACCACTCCGTCATCGCGCAGCTCGGCGTGCCGGATATGCGCATTCCCATCCAGTATGCGCTTACCTACCCGCGCCGCTTCCCGTCGCCTGTAAAGCAGTTGAATTTGGCCGATTGGCAGAAGTTGACGTTCTATGCGCCGGACGAAGAAACCTTTACGTGCTTCGGCGCGTGCAAGCGTGCCATTCGCCGCGGCGGTACATTGCCCGCGGCGGTCAACGGTGCAAACGAAGCCGCTGTTGCGCTGTTTTTAAAAGAAAAAATCGGCTGGCAGGACATCGGCGAGCTCGTGTGCCATGTAGCCGATACATTTGAAACCGCGCCCGTTACAAGCGTGGAGGACGTTTTGGAAGCTGACCGCAAAGCGCGCGCCTATGTGCTGGAGCGCTGCGGGGAGAGCGCAAGATGAGCACGGTGGTGCAGGGCATCCTGCTCGCCGTTATCGGCGTATTGCTCTTCGGGCTCATCATTTTCATCCACGAGTTCGGCCACTTTTTCACAGCGAAGCTGAGCCACGTGTGCGTCAACGAATTCTCCATCGGCATGGGGCCAAAGCTTTTCTCGTTCACCCGCGGTGAAACGCAGTATTCCCTGCGGCTTTTGCCCATCGGCGGCTACTGCGCCATGGAGGGTGAGGACGAAAAAAGCGACGATCCCCGCGCGTTTGGCAACCGTCCCGTTTGGCAGCGCATGATCGTGGTCGCGGCGGGCGGCATCATGAATATCCTGCTTGCCGTTTTGCTGATGATGGTCATCTGCGGACAGGAAGACCGCTACGCCACCATGCAGATTGCCGGCTTTGCGGAAAATTCTGCGTTTGAAGCCGCCGGCGTGGAGGTGGGCGACGTCATCACCTCCATCGACGGCTACACCGTTCGCACAGGGCAGGATCTTTCCTTTGCTTTAAGTATGGCGGCGCTTGATTCCACAGACGGCACCGCGGCGCTTGACCTCACCGTAAAGCGCGGCGAAGAGACCGTCACCTTTAACGATTTGACCATCAACACAACATCTGCGGACGGCAAGCAGTACCGCGCCGTGCTGGATTTCTACGTGTTGGGCGAAGAAAAAACGCCGTGGACGCTCATCAAAAACGCGTTTGCGGATACGTACTCCACCGTGCGCATGATCTTCAACAGCCTCATCGGCATGGTGACGGGCCGCTTCGGCTTTAAAGAGCTCGCAGGTCCGGTCGGTACGGCGCAGGCAGTCACGCAGGCCGCAAGCGCGGGGCTTAAGCAGAGCTTCGGCGCGGCGGTCAACAACATCGTGTACATCATGCTTGTGATCTCCGTGAACCTCGGCATCGTGAATTTACTGCCGCTGCCGGCGCTCGACGGCGGACGGCTTGTGTTCCTCATCATCGAAGCGATCTTCCGCAGGCCGGTTCCGGCAAAGTACGAACGATGGGTGCACGCAGGCGGCTTTGCACTGCTCATCTGCCTGATGCTCGCCGTCACGTTCCAGGACATCATGCGCATCGCAACAGGCGGATAAGGGAAAGGACGATACAATGAAACGTATTTCAAAACAGGTCATGGCGGGCAATGTGAAAATCGGCGGCGGCGCGCCCGTCACCGTGCAGTCCATGCTGAACGTGCCCTCCACCGATATAGAAGGCAGCGTGCGGCAGGCGGTCGCACTGGAAAAAGCCGGCTGCCAGATTCTCCGCGCTGCCATCCCCGATATGGATGCCGTGCGGCTGATCCCCGCCATCAAAGAGAAAATTTCCATTCCGCTCGTGGCGGATATTCATTTCGATTATAAGCTTGCGCTTGAAGCTGCAGCGGCGGGCGTGGACAAAATCCGCATCAATCCCGGCAACATCGGCGGCGATGACCGCGTAAAAGCCGTCGCGACCGTGTGCCGCGAAAAGAAAATCCCGATTCGCATCGGCGTCAATTCCGGTTCGGTCGAAAAGAGCATCCTCGCAAAGTACGGCGCGCCCACAGCGGAAGCGCTGTGCGAAAGCGCACTTTACCACGCGTCTTTGCTCGAAAAGTTCGATTTCACGGACATCGTCATCTCTCTGAAATCCTCCTCGGTCGATACGAATATCAAGGCGTATGAAAGGATCGCGGAGCGCTGCGATTACCCGCTGCACCTCGGCGTGACGGAAACCGGCACGCTGCGCATGGGGATCGTCAAGTCCGCCATCGGCATCGGCAGCCTTTTGCAGCGCGGCATCGGCGATACGCTGCGCGTTTCCCTGACGGCCGACCCCGCAGAGGAGATTCGCACCGGCCGCGATATTTTGAGCGCGCTCGGTCTGCGCGGCGGCGTAAAGCTTGTTTCCTGCCCCACCTGCGGCAGAACACGTATCGATCTCATCGGCCTTGCCAATAAGGTCGAAAAGGCACTCGAATACGTTGATAAGGACATCACCGTTGCCGTCATGGGCTGTGTTGTCAACGGCCCCGGCGAAGCGCGCGAGGCCGACCTCGGCGTCACCGGCGGCAAGGGAGAGGGTCTCATTTTCAAAAAAGGTCAGATCATCCGTAAGGTGCCGGAAGCCGAGCTTCTGGACGCCCTGATGGAAGAGATCGACAAGCTTTAATTTGCAATAAAACAGGCTGTGCCGGGCGGTACGGCCTTTTTGCATCATCTCACACCATAAAAACACAGACCATTCTACATAGGAGAGATGCACTTGAAAACATTAGGCGATCTGCTGAAAAGCGCCGGCTATACGCCGAAAGACGGCGTCGCTGCCGGTCAGATCGAAAAAATAGAGATACACAGGGAAAACCGTTTGGTGCGCCTGAAAACGAAGTTTGAAGCCTTCGTGCCGTACAGCGACCTGCGCGAGGTAAACGGTATGCTGCACGAGCGCATTCTGCCCGATATGCGCGTGGAGCTTGCCCCCGCATTCCCCGCTCAGGCGTGGCAGGAAAGCTGCGTTACCTCCGTTTTGGAGCGCGTGCGCGAGCTCGACGCAAGCTTAAACGGCACATTTAAAGACGCAGACTGCACCATAAACGAAAATACCCTTACAATAGAGCTGCTGCACGGCGGACTCAATCTGCTCGAAAAGCGCCATACCGACCGCGCCATCAGCGAAACGGTGCAGGAGTGGTTCAACGTGCCCGTTACGGTGACGTTCACGGGCAAAACAGAACTGCAAAACGGCGACGAATCCGTCATCGAGCGATTGCACGTCGAGGAAGAAAAGCGTGCGCGCGCCGCCGTCATCGAAGAAATGGACCGTTACGAAGCCGCCATGAAAGAGAAAGCCGCGAAGCGCCGCGTCAGCGTGCGCGAGGGCAAATCGCTCATGCCGCAGATCATTCTGGAGACCGCGCGCCCCATTCTCGGCAACCTGCCGAAAAAGGAGCCGGTGCCGATTTCCGAAGCGACCATCGAAGCCGGACGTATCACCGTTTGGGGCGAGGTGTTCGACATCGAATCCCGCGAAACGCGTGACGGCTCCCGCAAAATTTATTCCATCGACATTACCGATTACACAAATTCCATCACGCTGAAGCTTATCCAGCAGGCGAACGACTGCGCAAAGATTGATGCCATCAAAAAGGGTACGGCGCTACTCGTGACGGGCTCCGTGGAGTACGATAAATACGACCGCGAAAACGTTATGCGCCCGAACGCCATTGCCCGCGCGGAAATGGTGGAGGTCGTCGATACCGCCAAAGAAAAGCGCGTAGAGCTGCACCTGCATACGAACATGTCCGCCATGGACGGCATGACCCCTGCAGGCGAGCTCATCGACCGCGCCTATAAATGGGGGCAAAAGGCCCTCGCCATCACCGATCACGGCGTCGCGCAGGCGTTTCCAGATGCCATGAACGCGTGGCTCAAGATCAAGAAGGGCGGCGGCGAATTCAAGGTCATCTACGGCGTGGAAAGCTACTTTGTAAACGACCTCGTGCCCGCCGTCACCGGCGAGACCGATAAGCCGCTCCATACGGACTACATCTGCTTTGACCTTGAGACCACCGGCCTTTCTTCGAGCAAAGAACGCATCACGGAGATCGGCGCGGTACGCGTGCATAACGGCGAAATCACCGAATCTTTCGATACATTCGTCGATCCCGAAAAGCCCATTCCCGCAAAAATTACGGAACTCACCGGTATCACGGACGAAATGGTCGCGGGCGCACCGAAAGAGGAAGAAGCCGTGCGCAAATTCTTCGAGTTCTGCGGCGAAGACGTGATTCTTGTCGCGCACAACGCAAATTTTGATACCTCGTTCCTGCGCGCCGTGTGCAGCCGCCACGACATGACGTTTCCGTATGTGTATATCGATACGGTCGCCATGTGTCGCTCCATGCTGACGGACATCAAAAATTGCAAGCTCGATACGGTTGCGAAGTATTTAAAGCTAAAGCCCTTTAATCACCATCGCGCGTGCGACGATGCCGCCGTGCTCGGCGAGATTTTTATTAACCTCATCCAGCGCCTCGTCGATGATTTCAAGCTGACAGATGTCAAGCAGATCAACACCGCACTCGCGGGCGGCGACCCGAAAAAGCTGCCGACCTACCACCAGATCATTCTCGTTAAGAACTTGGTGGGTTTAAAGAATCTCTATAAGCTCATCTCGTTTGGCCACCTAAATTACTTCTATAAGCGTCCCCGCACGCCGAAAAGCGTTTTGAACCAGTACCGCGAGGGCCTCATCATCGGCTCCGCGTGCGAAGCGGGCGAGCTGTTCCGCGCCATTACGCGCGGTGAGCCGTGGGAAAAATTACTCGAGATTGCTTCCTACTACGATTACCTCGAAATCCAGCCGCTTGGCAATAACATGTTCATGGTGCGCAACGGCTCATGCGATATCGAGCAGTTAAAAGAGTACAACCGCACCATCGTAAAGCTCGGCGAAAAGCTGAAAAAGCCCGTTGTCGCAACGGGAGACGTGCACTTCAAAGACCCGAAAGACGCCGCAGGCCGCGCCATTTTGATGGCGGGTCAGGGCTTCACGGATGCCGATGAGCAGGCGCCGCTCTACATGCGCACCACGGACGAAATGCTGAAAGAATTCGACTACCTCGGCAAAGAAAAAGCGTATGAGGTTGTCGTCACCAATACGAACAAGATTGCCGATATGATCGAGGAAATCCGCCCCATCCCGGAGGGTGTTTTCCCACCGTTCATCGACGGCGCAGAGGAGCAGCTGAACTCCATTACGTGGGCGCGCACCAAGGAAAAGTACGGTGACCCGCTGCCGGAGATTGTCGAAAAGCGATTAAAGCGCGAGCTCGGCTCCATCAACAAGCACGGCTTCTCCGTTTTGTACATGACGGCGCAAAAGCTCGTGGCAGACAGCGAAGCGCACGGCTATCTCGTCGGCTCGCGTGGCTCCGTCGGCTCGTCGTTCGTCGCGACCATGTCCGGCATCTCGGAGGTCAACCCCTTGGAGCCGCACTACATTTGCCCCAAGTGCAAATACAGCGAGTTCATCACGGACGGCAGCTACCTTTCCGGCTTTGATCTGCCGCCGAAAAAGTGCCCGCGCTGCGGCGAAGATCTCGACCGCGACGGCCACACCATCCCATTCGAGACGTTTCTCGGCTTTGACGGTGACAAAACGCCGGATATCGACCTCAACTTCTCCGGCGAATATCAAAGCGGTGCGCACCGCTATACGGAGACGCTGTTCGGCCGCGAAAACGTCTTCAAGGCCGGCACCATCGCAACCGTCGCGGATAAAACCGCGTTCGGCTACGTGAAAAAGTATGCCGAAGAGCGCTCCCGCGTGCTTTCCCGCGCGGAGGAAAAACGCCTTTCCATTTCCTGCACGGGCATCAAGCGCACCACGGGCCAGCACCCGGGCGGCATGGTCGTCGTGCCAAAGGGCAAAGAGGTCTACGATTTCTGCCCGGTGCAGCACCCCGCAAACGACCAGAATTCCGATAACATCACCACGCACTTCGACTTCCATTCCATTCACGATACCATCTGTAAACTGGACGAGCTCGGCCACGATGTGCCGACCATCTATCGCTATCTCGAAGATTACACGGGTATCCCCGTCATGAAGGTCTCCATGAGCGACCCGGCGGTCATGTCGCTGTTTACGTCCACGGAAGCGCTCGGCGTCACGCCGGAGGACATCGGCTCTTTAACGGGCACGTTCTCTCTGCCGGAGTGCGGCACGCCGTTCGTGCGCCAAATGCTCATCGATGCCCAGCCAAAGACATTCTCCGACCTTCTGCAGGTCTCGGGTCTGTCCCACGGCACGGATGTTTGGATCGGCAACGCGCAGGACCTCATCAAAGACGGCACCTGCACCATCGCCACCGTCATCGGTACGCGAGACAGCATCATGACCTACCTGCTCTTAAAGGGCCTTGAGCCGAAAATGGCGTTTAAGATTATGGAAATCACCCGTAAGGGCAACGCGAAAAAGCTCTTCACGCAGGAGCACATCGCCGCCATGAAGGAGCACAACGTGCCGGATTGGTACATTGAGTCCTGCTATAAGATTAAGTACATGTTCCCGAAAGCGCACGCTGCCGCCTACATGATCGCGACGCTGCGCCTCGGCTGGTACAAGGTGCATTATCCCGTGGAATACTACGCGGCGTACTTTACCGTGCGCAGTGAAGATTTCGACGGCGCCACCGCCGTGCAGGGGCGTGCCGCCGTACAGCGCCGTATGCGCGAGCTGGAGCAGAAGCAAAAGGAGCACCAGTCCACTGTCAAGGAAGACGCGGCGTATTCCACATTCCAGATTATCAACGAAATGCTGTGCCGCGGCATCGAGCTTTTGCCGGTCGACCTGTATAAATCCGATGCGAAAAAGTTCCTTGTCGAAGACGGCAAGATCCGTCTGCCGTTCTCGTCCCTGCCCGGTGTGGGCGAGGCGGCGGCGCACAGCTTGTATGAAGCGTGCACGGGCAGCGAGGAGTTCATCTCCATCGACGAAGTGCAGTCCCGCGCCAAGGTTTCCAGCGCTGTTATCGACGTTTTGAAAAGCGCCGGCGCACTGCAGGGTCTGCCGGACAGCAGCCAGACATCACTGTTTTAATGCCATCAGGCGGACGCAAGAAGTTGCTTCCGCCTTTCTGCATATCTATGCGTATATACGTGTATACACAAAACGCGAAAAGCCTTGACAAGCACACAGTTACATGATATTATTGTAACACGTCATTACATTAAAGCAGAAGGACGGTCGTTATGAAGAAGTTCAACAAAATCACGCCGGAGGGCACCAAGGATATTCTGTTTGAAGAGTGCCTTTCGCAGCGTACCGTGAGCGAGCGGCTCACGCATATATTCAAAATGCGCGGCTATAATGAGGTCATCACGCCCGGCATGGAATACTACGACGTGTTCGATGCCCCAAACGCCGCCATTCCCCAGTATGAGATGTATAAATCCACGGATAACAAAGGCAGGCTCATCGTGTTCCGTCCCGATTTAACGCTGCCCATCGCGCGCCTTACCGCAACGCGGTTGCAGGCGATGGAAAAGCCCATTCGGCTTTACTATAACCAGCCGATCTATCGCAACCGCAAGGACCTTTCCGGCCGCAGCGACGAAACAACGCAGGCGGGCATCGAGCTTTTGGGTGCATCGGGGCTGAAAGCGGATATCGAGGTTATCGCCGCCGCCGTTGAGGCGCTTTCCGCGTGCACGGAAAACTTCCGCTTGGAGATCGGCAGCGCAAAGTTCTTCGGTGCGCTCGCCGATGAGCTGCCCGTCTCCGCAGATAAAAAAGAGGACATCCGCCAGACGATTGAGTCCAAAAACTACGCCGCCCTCGGCGATATGCTCGACGCACTCCCAAAATCCGTATATACCGAAGCCATCAAAAAGCTGCCGCGCCTGTTCGGCGGGGCAGAGGTCTTCGCGGAAGCGGAGCAGTTCTGCAAAGGCCACCCCGTGCTTTCCGAAACGCTCGATTATATGCGCACGCTATATACCGCGCTGTCGTCGCTCGGCCTCGATGACCGCCTGATGGTCGATTTCGGCCTTGTGCAGCGCAATGATTACTACACCGGCGTCGTCTTCAGCGCCTATGTGGAAAACTATGGTGACGCCGTTTTAATGGGCGGCCGCTACGATACGCTTTTAAAGCAATTCGATGCCCCCATGCCCGCTATCGGCTTTGCCGCAAACGTCGATGCGCTAGCTTCTGTTTTGCTCGACGACGGCCGGATTGAAAGCGTGCCCACGCCGGACGTGCTCGTCCACGCGGAAAGCGGCGCGGAGATCAAAGCACAGATGAAAATTCGCGAGCTGACAGCAAACGGCAAAATCTGCGAAAGCTCCGTGTTCGATACGGTAGACGAGGCCGAGCGCTACGCAAAGCGCCGCGGCATCCCGGCAGTCATCGTCCTTAGAGGGGAGGAAAACGCATGAAGCCACTCAGAATTGCCCTCACAAAAGGGCGCCTCGAAAAAGACACCGTGAACCTTTTAGAGCAGATCGGCCTTGATTGCACGCAAGTGCGCGAAAAAGGCAGAAGACTGATTCTTCCCGTTGGAAACGGCGAGATCGAAGTCGTTTTAGCCAAAGCTGCCGATGTCATCACTTACGTCGAAAACGGCGTGTGCGACCTCGGTGTCGTCGGCAAAGATACCATCATGGAAAACGGCAGTCATTTTTACGAAATCTTAGATCTTGGCTTCGGCCGCTGCCGCTTTGCGCTCGCCTGCCGCAAGGGTACGGATTTCTTCGGCGGCTACAAAGCGAAGACCGTCGCGTCCAAATACCCGAACGTCGCACGGCAGTTTTTTGAAAGCCGCGCCATGGACGTGCGCATCATCAAAATCGAGGGCTCCGTAGAGCTTGCCCCGCTGCTCGGCCTTGCAGACGGCATCGTCGATATCGTCGAGACCGGCACTACCTTAAAAGAAAACGGTCTGGAGGTCACGGAGACCATCGCCGGTATCTCGGCGCGTCTCATCGCAAACACCGCCAGCCTTAAAATGAGAAAGCAGGAGATTGAAGCGCTTGCCGCCCGCATGGAAGCGCAGATTGAAAAGAACAGGGAGGAGAAATCCGTATGATCCGTATTGCCAAAGGCGATAGAGCCTACTGTGAAGCGTTTATTCAAAGCCTTAAAGCCCGCGTCAGCGAAAACGACCGCAGCGTAGAGGATAAAGTGGCCGAAATTTTGAAGGACGTGCGCGATAACGGCGACGAAGCCGTGCGACGCTATACGATGAAGTTCGACGGCTGGGCGCCGGAGAAAGCGGAAATCACAAAAGAGGAGATCGATGCGCTCACCGCAGACTGCGACCCGGCGTTCATCGCTTCGATGGAGCGCGCCGCAGAAAATATCCGCGCGTTCCACGCCAGACAAAAGCAGCAAAGCCGCATCGACCCCTCGCCCACGGGTGTTCTGATGGGTCAGCGCGTGCGCGGCCTGCACAGGGTCGGTGTGTATGTGCCGGGCGGTACGGCAGCGTACCCGTCCTCCGTTTTGATGAACGTCATCCCGGCGAAAATTGCCGAAGTCGGCGAGATTGTCATGGTCACGCCGCCGGGACGTACCGGCAAGCCGGATAAAAACATTTTGGCCGCCGCGAGGATTGCCGGCGTAGATCGCGTGTTCCTCATCGGCGGCGCGCAGGCCGTCGCGGCGCTCGCCTACGGCACCGAGACCGTTCCGAAGGTTGATAAAGTCGTCGGCCCCGGCAACATTTTCGTCGCCACGGCAAAGAAATTACTGTACGGCACTATCGATATCGACATGATTGCCGGTCCAAGCGAAATTCTCGTCATTGCGGATAAAACCGCGAAGCCGGAGTTCTTGGCCGCCGACCTCATGAGCCAGGCGGAGCACGACCGCATGGCGTCCGCCATTCTCATTACCCCGGAGGAAGACCTTGCAAAGGCGACCGCTGCGGAGATTGAGCGCCAAATGCAGACGCTTTCGAGAAAAGACATTATTAAAGAATCCATCGAAAATTTCGGTGCAATTATTGTCTGCGAAAACATAGCGGAAGCCGTCGATTTCGCAAACGAGCTCGCCCCGGAGCACCTTGAAGTCTGCTGCGAAAATCCGCTCGAATACATCGGCAAGCTCGATAACGCCGGTTCCGTGTTCCTCGGAAACTATTCTCCGGAGCCGCTCGGCGATTACTTCGCGGGTCCAAACCACGTGCTGCCCACCAGCGGCACGGCGCGTTTCTTCTCGCCGCTTTCCGTCGATGATTTTATCAAAAAATCGAGCTTTATCTACTATACGGAAGCGGAGCTTTTGAAAGCTGCCGACGACATCATCCGCATTGCCGAGACCGAAGAGCTGACCGCGCACGCGAATTCCATCGCCGTCCGCAAGAAAAAGTGACCCCGGAGGTAGTTTATGTATACGCTGAATGAAAAGATCCGCGATTTAGAGCCGTATAAACCCATTGCGGGCGAGTATAAAATTCGTCTGGACGCAAACGAATCGTTCCTGTGCCTGCCGGAATCCGTTATGGCGTCCGCTTTGCACGCCATGATGAGGGTGGAACTCAACCGCTATCCGGATCCCACCGCAAAAGACCTGTGCGCCGCCTTTGCCAAAAGCTATAAGGTAAAGCCGGCGTGCGTTGCGGCGGGCAACGGCAGCGATGAGCTCATCAACGTCATTTTCCAGAGCTTTCTGATGAAGGGCGAGACCTACGCGACGCTCACGCCGGATTTTTCCATGTATGATTTTTACGGCTACGTTTCGGAATGCCGCGGCATCGAAATCAAAAAAGACGAAAATTTCACAATCGATATTGACAAGGTGATCGAAACCTGCAACAATGAGAACGTAAAGTTGCTCATTTTCAGCAACCCGTGCAATCCGACGTCCGTCGGCCTCACGCGCGAAGCCGTGCGCAAAATCATCAGGGGCGTCTCCGCGCTCGTCGTGCTCGACGAAGCCTATATGGACTTCTGGAACGAATCTATGCTCGGCGAATTTGAAAACTACGATAATTTACTCATCTTGAAAACGTGCTCCAAAGCCTTCGGTCTCGCCGCGCTGCGCGTAGGCTTTGCCGTGGGCAACGAAAAGCTTGTCCGCGCCATCAAGGCTGTAAAGTCGCCGTATAACGTCAACACCTGCTCGCAGAAAATGGCGGAAGCCGTGCTGAAAAACCGCGCGGAAGCCGATGCCGCCATCCGCAGATTGCTGCTTTCGCGAGACGAATTGCAGCAGAAATTCGACCGCATGGCGCAGCGCTTCCCGGAAAAGCTCCAAACGGTAAAGAGCGTTACGAACTTCGTCGTTCTGCGCACACCGTACGCAAAGGAGCTCTACGAGCGCCTTTTGGCCGAATCCATCGCGGTGCGGTACTTTAAAAACATGTCCGCCCTGCGCATCACGGCAGGCTCCACGGGCGAAAACGCAGTGGTCACAGAGCACATTCAGCGGTTCTTTGAAGAAAAAGAGCAAGCGTAAATCGGGCTTTAGGCCCTTTTAGGGGGAAACGATATGGAACGTGCGGCAACAGTTGTGCGCCAAACAAAAGAAACGAACATTGAGCTGACCTTGGGGCTTGACGGCGGCGAGGTTGTCGTCGATACCGGCGTGGGCTTTTTCGACCACATGCTCACGGCGCTTGCCGTGCATGGCGGCTTCGGCCTTCGGTTAAAAGCCGAGGGCGACTGGAATGTCGATTGCCACCACACGGTGGAAGATACCGGCATCGTGCTCGGCCGTGCGTTTAAGCAGGCGCTCGGCGACCGCAGCGGCATCGTGCGCTACGGCCATGCCATGATCCCTATGGATGAAGCGCTCGGCTTCTGCGCCGTAGATGTCAGCGGCCGCCCGTACCTTGTGTTCGACGCTGCGTTCCCGCAGGAGCGCGTCGGCGATTTTGACACCTGCATGACGGAGGAGTTCTTCCGCGCGCTTAGCGATAACGCCGGCTTCACGCTGCACCTGCGCTGCCCCTACGGCAAAAATTCTCACCATATGATCGAAGCGCTGTTCAAAGCCTGCGCGCATGCCCTGTGCGATGCCACAGCAGAAAACAGCACCGGCGCGGTGCTTTCCACCAAGGGCACGCTTTCGGAATAATTTGAAATTTTAACTTTTTTGCATACACGATAATTTGGAATGAATAAGGAAGGGATATAACATGATTATTTTACCGGCGATTGACCTCAAGGACGGCAAATGCGTCCGCCTGTTCCAGGGCGATTACGCCACGGCGGAGCAGGTGGCGGAGGATCCCGTCAAGACCGCGCAATCGTTTGAGGAGCAGGGCGCGCGCTGGGTGCACCTTGTCGATCTCGATGGCGCAAAGGCACGCCGCCCCGTAAACGACAGCACCGTTTTCTCCATTCGCGATAATGTCTCGATGAATATAGAAGTCGGCGGCGGTATCCGCGATATGGACACCGTGGAATATTATCTTTCGCACGGCATCAATCGCATCATTCTGGGCTCTGCGGCGCTGCACAGCCCGGAGTTCGTGCGCGAGGCCGTGAAAAAATACGGCAAAAAGATCGCCGTCGGCATTGATGCGTTAAAGGGCAAGGTGGCGGCAGAGGGCTGGACGGCTCAAAGCGAAGTGGATTACCTCGAAATGGCAAAGCGCATGGAAGACATCGGCGTGCGCTACCTCATCGTGACCGATATTTATAAGGACGGCACCATGAACGGCCCGAACCTCGTCATGCTCGATAAGGTCAACCGCGCCGTCAGCTGCAACATCATCGCAAGCGGCGGCGTCGGCAACTTAAAGGACATCGTAGACCTCAATGCCCTCGGCGTGTACGGCGCGATTGCGGGCAAATCCATTTATACGAAAGCGCTGGACTTAACGGCGGCCATCACCGCCAGTCAGCGCCTTTCCGGCAAATCGTTCAAGTGCAGCGAAGAAGAGGAAGACCATCTTGAGCGCTACTTCAAGAAATCGGAGCTCATCCCGTGCATCGTGCAGGAGGCCTCCACAAACGAAGTGCTCATGCTGGCATACATGAACCGCGAATCCATGGCGAAAACGCTGGAGACGGGCTACACGTGGTTTTACAGCCGCAGCCGCCAAACGCTGTGGAACAAGGGCGCAACGAGCGGCCATACGCAGAAGGTTATCAGCATGTATGCCGACTGCGACGACGATACACTGCTCGTAAAGGTCGTGCAGACGGGCGCGGCGTGCCACACCGGCAGCCACAGCTGCTTCTACAAAGAGATTGCAAGAAACTGACGGAGGGAATACTATGGACATTTTGCAGCAGCTTTATGATACCGTTTTGGAGCGCAAGGGTGAAAAGCAGGAGGGCTCCTACACCTGCTATCTCTTCGAGCAGGGGCTTGATAAGATCCTCAAAAAGTGCGGCGAAGAGTGCAGCGAAGTCATCATCGCCGCGAAAAACGGCAAAAAAGAGGACACCGTGGGCGAAATCAGCGACCTGCTCTATCACCTCACCGTCATGATGGTGAACGAGAACATCCCGCTTGACGATGTGCGCGCGGAGCTTAACCGTCGTCACGGCAAAACGGGTAACCTCAAAACTTTCCACAAGGTGGACCACAACACATGACACAAACTGAAAAACACGCACTTTGGGCACAAGAAGAGCAAAGCGCCGAAATGCACGGCTGGGATTTTTCGCACATCCGCGGGCGTGTAGTGGAAGCCCCGCTGCCGTGGGATTATAAGCAAAAAGTGCTCGATTTTTTAAAGCCGCAGTCCGTCATTTTGGATATGGGTACGGGCGGCGGAGAGTTCCTTTTGTCCCTGCGCCACCCGTTTTCGCAGACAAGCGTCACGGAAAGCTGGCAGCCGAACTTTGAGCTGTGCGAAAAAAAGTTAGCGCCGCTCGGCATCACCGTGCGCAAAACCGAAGAGGACAAACCTCTGCCGTTTGCGGATAACAGTTTTGACCTCGTTTTAAATCGTCACGATTCTTATGACGTAAACGAAGTGCGCCGCGTCCTAAAGCCCGGCGGATATTTTATCACGCAGCAGGTAGGCGGCAGCAACAACTTGCGCCTGCGCGCTTTGCTCGGCAATAACAAAACCGCCATGCCGAGCTTTAACCTCGAAAACGAGCTGCTGCGCTTCAAAAACGCCGGCTTTACGGTGAATTTCTGCGACCAGGCCTATGTAACCGACCACTATTTGGATGTCGGCGCACTCGTGTGGTACGCAAAGGTTCTGCCGTGGGAGTTCGGCAATTTCACAGTGGAAAGCTGCCTGCCGCAGCTCGATGCGCTCGACGCGCTGTGTGAAAAGCAAGGCTATATCCCAAGTGTGCAGCACCGCTTCATGCTCATTGTCCGCAACAGAAAGCCGAAAGAATAAGGGGGAAACCATGGCAGCCAACATTCGCTTTGCAACCGAAGCAGACATTCCGGTCATTTTAGAGTTTATCCATGCGCTCGCCGCGTATGAAAATATGGAAGATCAGGTCATTGTAACGCCGGAGCTTTTAAAAGAGTGGGTCTTCCAAAAGAAAAAAGCAGAGGTTTTTCTTGTTTCGGAGGACGAAAAGCCCGTGGGCTTTGCGCTTTTCTTCCACAATTTCTCCACGTGGCTTGGCCGCGCGGGCATTTATCTTGAGGATCTTTTCGTGCTGCCGGAATATCGCGGCAAGGGCTACGGCAAGCTGCTGTTAAAGCGCCTTGCGCGGCTCGCTTTGCAGCGCGGCTGCGGCAGACTGGAGTGGGCGTGCCTCGATTGGAACACCCCAAGCCGCAAGTTCTATGATTCCCTCGGCGCCGTGCGCATGGAGGAGTGGACAACGTACCGCCTGACGGGTGATGCACTTTTGTCCCTTGCGTCCAACATCTCACTCAAATAATTTTGCAAAAGCAAAGAGGCGGGCTGCGGCTCGTCTCTTTTTGTCGGTTCTGCGGCTTGCATTTATGCAGGAAAATGTGGTATGATATTTCCGCAATTTCACGAAGAATAGGGGAAAATACAGAATGAAAAAAATTCTGTTCATTGCGACCGGCGGAACCATCGCTTCGGCGAAAACGGAAAACGGCCTCACGCCGGCGATTACATCGGAGGAACTTTTAAATGCCGTGCCGCAGGTGAAAAACCTGTGCGCGGTGGATACCGTGCAGCCGTACAGCTTAGACAGTACCAACATGTGTTGGAAGCAGTGGATTCACGTGGCGGAGATTATCCGCGATAGCTATGCAAAGTACGACGGCTTTGTCATCGCCCACGGCACGGATACGTTGTCCTACGCGGCGGCCACGCTCTCGTATCTCATCCAGAAAAACGAAAAGCCCGTTGTTTTAACGGGTGCGCAGAAATCCATCGAGGTGCCGGACGGCGACGCGCGGCGCAATTTGTTTGAAGCGTTTGTATACGCCACAGATGCCCGTGCGTGCGGCACACACGTCGTTTTTAACGGGCACGTCATTGCAGGCACCCGCGCCAGAAAAACGCATACAAAGAGCTTTGACGCCTTTTCCAGCATCGATTTTCCGGACATCGGCGTGTTCTACGATAAAAAACTTCTGTGCTATATTGATGAGCGCCCGGAGTGCCCCGGCGCGGTGTTCTACGATAAATTAGTACCGGAGATTCTCTCTATCCGCGTCATCCCGGGCATGGACCCGTCCGTGTTCGATTACATCACCGCGCACTGCCGCGGCGTTGTCATCGAAAGCTTCGGCGTCGGCGGCATCCCGTACTACGGCGACAACGCGTTTGAGGAAAAGATTGCTGCGTTAATGGAAAACGGCGTGCGCGTCGTCATCACCACGCAGGTTCCGCACGAGGGCAGCAACCTTTCCGTTTACCGCGTGGGCCATATCATCAAGGAAAAATACCGCGTGCTCGAAGCTTCCAACATGACAACGGAAGCCGTCATCGCCAAAATGATGTGGGCACTGGCCTATTCCGAGACCCGCGAGGAATTTGAAAAGCTCTTCTGTACCCCTGTAGGCAAAGACCAATTATAAATGATATTCATCTGCGGCGGGTGATATTGCCCTTCGGACAATGCAAGTGAAGCTTGCTATAACATTACAAAACAGAAGGCAGAGCGATGATGTGCTCTGCCTTCCGGTTTGTCCGTCATGTTTGTTTTTTCGCGGCTAATTTTTCGCGCTTCTTTTGCAGCATTGCAATGAGCTCGTCAATCATCGAAGCCGGGTCATCCGCCGTGTCGATCATTGCAGAGAGGAACGGCGCCACGAGCGCGGGATCCTGAATCGTCGTGTCGCGCAGCTGTAACTGGGCATACTCCTCCTCTGTCATGCACGGTGCAAAGGTGCGCGCATAATTGCGAAACGTCTTCACAAAGCCGGCCGGGGTGATCATCCCCTTTTTTAAAAGAGAGTTCACCATCAGGTGAATGTAGCTGTCCTTCCAGGTCTTCTGTGGGGAAAGCGCGACCATTTCCGCCGCGGAAAGCGCACGGTCCGTGTGCCACAAAAAATACATGACTTCGCTTTCGCTTTTTGTAAGCGCCGTCTTTTTCATATAAATCCGTAACCTCGCTTTAGTAGGAATTTGCGCAGGGTTTTATGGACGTATTATATAATATAACGCCCGTACTTGTCAATGTTTTGGGCAAAATTCAGTTGAAAAATTTTCCTATCAGCACTTTTGCAAATTGTTGAAAAGCAAAAACAAGAAAAAACCTATGACAAAGCCGCAAAGCCGCGCTGCGTTTTCCGCCTAATCATAAAAGTCGCAAAGCAGGGGAAAAGAAGCCCCAAAAACTCGTGCAGCACCGCTTCAAAAGGCAAATAAACGGCCCTAAACGGATTTTTTTGCAAAGAGAAACGGATTTCTTCTATTTTTCGGGAAAAAAGCCTTGACTTTTTTGCCCCCTGCCACTATAATTATTTGTGTTATTTCGTGCTAAGTAACAAATACAAACCCCTGCCTGATGGCGGATGGGAGGGATATAGATGGCTGAAATCAGAATCAAAGACAACGAATCTTTGGAGAGCGCACTCAGACGCTTTAAGAAGCAGTGCGCAAGAGCGGGCGTTATTCAGGAAGTTCGCAAGAGAGAGGCTTACGAAAAGCCTTCCGTTAAGCGCAAGAAGAAGTCCGAAGCAGCTCGCAAGCGCAAGTACAAATAATCAAACGTGAAGAAGCGGGCTTTTTGCCCGCTTTTTTGTGTAAACGGGTTTTTCCCGAGCAACACAGGAGGCAAAGACCGAAGCTATGGCGGTATTTAAACCGACCGGCACGCTCCACTGCGTGACGGAGCTTACGCCCGAGCTTTTAAAAGCGCTCAATGTGCACATGATCGTGCTCGATGTGGATAATACCATGTCGCCGCACGGCTCGCAGACGCCGTTTCCCGGCGTGCGGGCGTGGGCACAAAGCGTAACGGCAAGCGGCGTCAAGCTGATCGTTGTTTCCAACAATTACAAAAAACGTGTGGCGCCCTTTGCCGCGCAGTTCAATCTGCCGTTCGTTTCTTTCGCGTGCAAGCCGTTTCCGGTCGGCTACCTGCGCGCAAAGAAAATGGCCGGCACGCCCCGCAGGGAATGCCTTGTCGTGGGCGACCAGATCTTCACCGATATCCTCGGCGCAAACCTTTGCGGAATGCGGTCGGTTTTACTTGACCCCCTGTCGCCGGATCCTTCCGCCACGGTGCGCCTCAAGCGCCGTCTGGAAGGCTTTTTGCGCCCGCACTATACGCGGCTCACGGCCGGGGAAGAAACGGTAAAAAGCAAAGCATAAAGGGCACCTTTGGGTACACATTAGAAAGGGGAATTATCAATGAGCAATCCGATCGAACGTCTTACCAATTCTGTCATCGGCGGCGATAGCAAAAAAGCGGCGCTGATCGTTTCCGAAACGAACCTCTATTACCTCACGGCGTTCCCGTCCACAGACGGCGCACTGCTGCTCACTTCCGAGCAGGCTTATTATCTCCTCGATTTCCGTTACACCGAGGCCGCACGCGCCAAGGCGCAAAATGTGGAGGTTGTGGAGTTCACCTCGCTTAACGAAACCTATAAGACGCTTCTGAAAAAGCACGGCATCACCGAGGTGTACATGGAATACGCCGCTCTGCCCTACGGTCATGCGAAGCGTTTTGAGCAGCTCTCCGAAGAGTGCGGCGCTAAGGCGATTTTGAATACGACCTTGGACGATGCCATCCGCAAGCAGCGCATCGTCAAGAGCGATGAGGAAGTGAAGAGAATCTGTGACGCACAGGCCATCACAGACGCTACGTTTGAGCACATCCTCCCCTATATCAAGGAAGGCGTAACGGAGCGCGAAATTGCGCTGGAGATCGAGTTCTTCATGCGCAAAGAGGGTGCAGACGGCAATGCGTTCAACCCCATCGTTGTCACCGGCGCAAACGGCTCGCAGTGCCACGGCATTCCGGGCAACACACAGATCAAAAAAGGCGATCTCATCACCATGGATACCGGCGCTATGCTCGCGGGCTATCATTCCGATATGACCCGTACCGTCGCGCTCGGCTATGTAAACGATGAGCAGAGAGCCATCTACAACACGGTTTTAAAAGCACAGCTCGCCGTTATCGACGGCGCACACCCGGGCATGCGCTGCTGCGATGTGGATAAGATCGCGCGCGACATCATCGAGACCCCGTACCCGAACACGTTCGGTCACGGCCTCGGCCACGGCGTAGGCTTCGAGATTCACGAGTGGCCGCGCTTCAATAAGACCGATGAGACCATCTGTGAGCCGGGCATGGTCATCACCGACGAGCCGGGCATCTACATCCCGGGCAAGTGCGGCGTGCGCATTGAAGACATGCTGCTCATCACAGATGATGGCTGCCGCAGCCTCACGCATTCCCCGAAGGAGCTCATCATCCTGTAAAATTTCCGAAAAAACGGAGAAACAGAACGGTTTTTTCTTGAAAAAAGCCACTTTCTGTTATACAATAGACCTAAGAAAAATTTGGAGGTATTATCTATATGGTAACCGCAGGCGATTTCAGAAACGGCGTCACCTTTGAAATGGACGGCAACGTTTACTCGATCATTGAATTCCAGCACGTCAAGCCCGGTAAGGGCGCGGCGTTCGTCCGCACCAAGATCCGCAACGTGATTTCCGGTGCCGTGACGGAAAAGACGTTCAACCCGAACGATAAGTATCCGACCGCTTTCATTGAGAGAAAGGACATGGAGTATCTCTACAATGACGGCGACCTGTACTATTTCATGGACAGCGAGACCTATGAGCAGCTGCCGATCAGCCCGAATGTCCTCGGCGACAACTTCCGCTTTGTGAAGGAAAACATGGTTTGCAAGGTGCTCTCCTACAAGGGCAACGTTTTCGGCATTGAGCCGCCGAACTTTGTTGAGCTTCAGGTCACAGAGACCGAGCCGGGCGTGAAGGGCGATACCGCTACGAACGTCACGAAGCCCGCTACGCTGGAGACCGGCGCAGAGATCAAGGTTCCGATCTTCATCAACGAAGGCGAAATGATCCGCGTCGATACCAGAACCGGCGAGTACATGGAGCGCGCATAAGCGTTTTTCCTTGTTCCATACGCCGAAACACCCGGGGCGAAAGCCCTACATTAGGCAGCGCGTTTGCCTGCCGGAAAGATAGGTGCAAGCATGACAAATTCCGAGAAAGCGGCATACATCCGCGGTTTGATGGAAGGCATGGATCTGGACCCGAATGCGAAGGAGACGAAGCTCTTCAACGCGATCGTTGACCTGCTCGATGACCTCTCCCTTTCCGTTGAGGAAATGGAAGACGCATACGATGAGCTCAGCGGCCAGGTAGACGAGATCGACGAAGACCTCGGCGAGCTGGAAGAAGAGTTCTACGACATCGACGAGGACGATGACGATGACGATGACGACGCATGGGAAGACGAATGCTATTACGAAGTCACCTGCCCGAAGTGCGGCGATACCATCGAGCTCAACGAAGAAATGCTCGATGAGGGCTCCATCGATTGCCCGAACTGCGGCGAAACGCTGGAGTTCGACCTCGAAGAAGACGATTCCTGCGATTGCGGCGAAAACTGCGACTGCAATAAGGAATAATTTTCGGGTCATATAAACCTGTAAAGAACGGGAGAGTCGTTTTGCGGCTCTCCTTTTTCTTTTCGCACGGGTGAATTTAGGTCTTGCAATTATATGCTGTTTGTGCTATAATTGCTAAGTTCCGATATATAGTCGGGCCATTAGCTCAGTTGGTTAGAGCTACCGGCTCATAACCGGTTGGTCCAAGGTTCGAGTCCCTGATGGCCCACCAGAGCAATATTAAACAAAGCCCTCAAGAAATCTTCTTTCTTGGGGGCTTTGGCTTTTGCAAATCTTTGCAATGAAATGTAAATATGAACGCTTAGGCGGTACTGTCTGTATGGCAGTGCCGTCTTTTTTTATTTTAACATGATTTCGAGAATTTCTTCAAAAGAAACAGAAGTAAATCTTGCGTTTTGCGTAATACAGAAATTTTTGCAGCAGACGTCGAAGTTTCCATGATAACGTTCACTTATATATTTCTTGAATTTTGAAGACACGTTTTTAGAAGCGTTATAGGCATAACGTGAATTCTTTATTAGTTGATTATATTCTTCACGTATTTCACTTGGCAAAATCTTGGGGCAAATAATACCGATTTTCTTTTGCCCATTTTGAGAAGTGTTTACTTTAATCGTATTTCGGATAAAATCTGCAAATTCCTGCGGACTGTTATCGGTTTGTTTGATCTGAATACGGCCGGTACGATTGCCAAGCTTTTCAACAGCGGTAATTACGAAAAAGTGCTCGCGCGTAATGACGATCGGAATGACATCGATTTCTACGGGCAAGTTTAACATCTCTGCGGGTGCTCTTCTGTATTTTCTGATTTGTGTTCTTACAAGAGCTCTTTTAATAAAATGTGTCATTCTTTGGGCGGTGCGGTTACTGCCCAATTTTAATTTGTTTTGGAGAAAACTTGCCGTGATTATTCCGTTTGATGCGTTTATCAAATCTATGGCGGCAAACCATTTCTCTAACGGCGTGTGTGAATCTTGAAAAATCGTCCCGGCGGTAACAGACATTTTATATCCGCATTTCTTACATTTATATTTGACCTCTTTCGTTTCCCAAGCTTCAGCACAACCGCAGCGCGGACACGTAAACCCGTTTTTCCATCGTATGGAAGCCAGATATTCTCTGCATTCGTAATCAGATGTATTCATGCTTAAATTTAGTTCCATAAACATCCCTTTCTTATTTAATAGAATACTATACCCGTTTAGTTCCGTCAAGTGAATTTAATTGTGAATATCAGTTATAGGCAGCACAAAACAAAAAATTTTTGGAGGGTTGTCAAGATGACTGACTTCACAATTTCAACGAAACTCGCAAGAGAATTTGCAATCGAATGCTTTGATGTACTATCACGAGAAATCGAAAGTGCAAAAAGAAAGCAGAAAGACGAAACGAAGGAGGTGAAAAACACAAGCAGCCGTGAAAACACCTCCAAAAACTAAATCAAATGAAAGGAAGAGTAAAAAATGAAAATTCAAGATTTACTATTAAAATTTCAGGGTGTAAAGCAGGTATCTGAAAATCAGTACATGGCAATTTGCCCTGCGCACGACGATCATAGCCCCAGCTTGTCTATTGGACTTTCAAAAGACAGAAAACAGATTTTACTCAACTGCTTTGCCGGGTGCAAAGCGGAAGATATTCTGAATAACGTGGGGCTAAAACTAAAAGATATGTATGACAATGATGAAAGGAATGAAACAAATACTATGAGCAAAACGGTCTATACTTATTACAATGCGGATGGTTCTATCGCTTATACCAAAAATCGTTTCGATAAAGCGGATGGGAAAAAGAGTTTTTCTTTTGTACGCCCGAACGGGGAAAAGGGACTTGGCGATAAAAAGCCGGTTCCGTACAATTTGCCGGAGGTCATTCGTGCTCAGAAGGTCTACTTCGTCGAAGGAGAAAAGTGTGCGGACGCGGTTATTCAGGCAGGAAGAGTTGCAACCACGCTTAACTGCGGTTCCGGGTCAAAATGGCTTTCGGAATATCAGGATTACTTCATGGGTAAAGAGGTCGTCATTCTTCCGGATAATGATAAACCCGGAATGAAATACGCGAAGAAAATTGTGGAGAATATTCCGAATGCAAAAATTGTTTGTCTGCCCGGCTTGCCGCCTAAAGGCGATGTATACGACTGGCTGAAAGCGGGACACTCTATGGAGGAAGTGGATGATTTGCCTTATTTGGATATTTTGGAACAGGATGAAAGCACAGAATTGAAATCGGAACCCCAAAAAAGAAAATCGGGTAAAAATAAAACACAAGAAAATACTTTACTGGAAATTCTCCAAGAGCAAGGTGCAACACTGTTTATCAACAGCGAAAATAATGAGCCGTACATTGCGCTTAGACAAAATAAGCATTTGAAGGTTATGAAAATCGAGAGCGGAGAATTTAACACGTATGCATCCTATGTGTATCGTGAAAAGACACAAAGTGGACTAAAATCGGAGAACACGAAACAAGTGGCTTTATACTTAAAAGGCAAAACGCTTTTTGAAAATAGCAAAAAGGTGAAGCTCTATAACCGAGTCGGAAAAGCAGAGAATGCCTTTTGGTATGATTTGAGAACGGAAGATTGGAAATTTGTAAAAATTACAGAAGAAGGGTGGGAGATCAGAGAGGAAGATAAAATACTATTCGATCGATATAACCATCAAAAAGAGCAGTGTTTGCCGCGCAAAAACGGAGATATTCAGAAAATCTTGAAATACATCAACATCAAGAACCAGAAAACCCTGTTTTTGTGTTGGTTTGTCAGCTGCTTTGTACCAGACATCGTACATAGCGCAATAATCGTTTTTGGCGAAAAGGGCGCTGCGAAGACGACGGCTTGTACTTTTTTGAAGAAAGCCATCGACCCGTCGATCGTAAAAACTCTATCTTTACATAAAGATATGCCGTCAAAGTTAATAGGCTTGCAGGAACACTGGTTTTTGCCGTTCGATAATCTTTCTAAAATCAACCAAGATACGAGCGATTTATTTTGCAGAGCCATAACGGGTGAAGCAGTTCAATCCAGAAAATTGTATACGGACGATGAAAGCCATTTCTTCTTGTTCAAGAGATGTCTGGCTATTAACGGAATCAATAATGTGGCAAACAGCTCTGATTTATTAGATCGTTCCATTCTTTTAGAGCTGTCTCGTGTCGATGAAGAAGATAGGCGAGAGCTAACGGAACTTGAACAGGAATTTGAAGAAGACCTGCCGGATATTCTCGGCGGAGTGTTCGACGTGCTCTCGAAAGCGATGCGCATTTACCCAGATGTTCATTTGAGAAAATTGCCTCGAATGGCCGACTTTTGCCGTTGGGGGTATGCAATCGGAGAAGCCTTAGGCGGTCAGGGGGAGAAATTCCTTTCAGAGTACAATGCGAATCGCGAAAAGAGCAATTATGAGTTGATCAGTTCGGACAGCGTAGCCACCTTGATGATCGACTTTATGGAAAACAAAAGAGAATGGAAGGGCTTAGTTTCAGAGTTATGGAACTATTTGCGTACGGCAGCCGATGAAACCGGCTTAGGAACAAGGGCGGTTCCGCCGGCAGCCAATGCGTTGTCACGCAAGCTCAATGAATTACATAGTAACCTAAAGAACGTCGGGATTAATTTTACCATCAAATCGACTGCGAAGGGAAGTCTCATTACGATAGAAAACGAAAAAATATCTCAATTACCTCCATATATTCAGGAAGATAAAGAAGACCAAGATGAGGAAGTGGAGTTTTAATGGAGATGTGGAGATAATGACGGTATTATTTCCAAATAAATTCTATTAAGGAATATATTGTATAACAAAAGCCATTGAATCCAAAATCGGGGTTCAATGGCTTTTTCTGTACAGTAAGCTTTCAGGTTAGAGGTTAGCGATGTTATAAACAGAGTCGCCAATCGTAAATTCGGCGCATCCATCTGCATTCTCATTGAGAGAAATTCCAAGACCTTGAAGCTCATAGATTTGCGAAAGAAAAGCGGCAACATCTTCCGGGGTAAACGTACAACGGTTCACAGACAGATCATCAGCCGCAGTAATCGGTCTTTTGCGTATCTTCATGCGAATATCCTCCTTCCGTTTGTTATCTCAATAATATATAAGGTGCGGCTATTGAGATAACCGGCTTTTATACCGGATAAGGCAAGGGAGTATGCGTAGGTAAAAAGATAGGGGAGACATGAGCACATTTGATCTTGGCGGTGTAGCGCCTTGTTCTGAAAGGGTTATTCTCCTTCCACGCCCAGTAAGATATTAACAGCCTGCTGTATTTCAGGCTTTGAGCGATATGCCCGAATGACCTTTCGTTCATGGTCGGTCAATTCATCAGTGGATAAATGAACGTCAAGCAGGTCGCTTGGTGAAACATTCAAAGCGCGGCAAATGTCGGCAAGAATATCCGCGTCGGGGCGGTTGATGCCTTGTTCCCAGTTGGATACACGACTTTTGGTTACATTTATTTTACTGGCTAATTGCTCTTGCGTTAAGCCGCTTTGCTTGCGATATAAACGTATCCTGCCGCCAATTTCATATTTCACGGAATTCACCTCATTCTATGAACATTATACGCGAAAATAAATAAATTGCAAGGATGAAATCAAGAAATTCTGTACTTATACGCTGACTTCACAGAAATACTGTGATATTATAAATACAAGTACAGTAATACTGTATTTGCGGAGGCGTAAATATGGAAGTTTACAAAAAAGTGCGAGCTTACATAGAAGGAAGCGGCTGCGGGCAATTCGCGGTCGCACAAAAAGCAGGCATACCCCAAGTGGACTTTGATGCCATGATGAATGGAGAAAAAACCATGTACGCCGATGACCTGCGCGCAATTTGTCTCGCCCTGAATGTAAGTCCTGAAATATTTATTGAAGTGGATAAAGAGTAGTGCACGGGGAGAGGAATATGAAGAATATTGAAAGAGCAGCGGAATTTGTTCTTCTCATGGATAAACAGTTGAAAAACCAGCTTTTTGTAGTTAATGGAGAAGTTCAAGGGAAAAAGCTTTGGGAGAACACATTCATCAAACATCAACTGGATAAAAGAGATGCGGGCGATAAATTCTCGGTCGGCGACCATATTCGTGCAATGGTGTATTCGTTGTTGTCCTTCGGCGCACAGTGGAGCAGATTAGAGCCGTATATCGATATAAATACCGGCGAAATATCGGCTATTGACGATTTATTTTGCCAATATGATACAGAAAAACTTCTCAGTTGTGATCCAGAAGAAATTTCAGATAAAATTCTATCTTATAAACTCGGTTCTCCGTACACCAAAAAACAAATGAATGCACTGATAACGGAAAATGTCAGCAAACTTCTTTCGCTTGAACGGCAATATGGCAGCATTGATAGCTTCTATATGAAAATTTTGGTTAAAGATGAAACGCAGAAGACACTCGTGAAAGAACTGTCGTCACCGAAAAGCCCACATAAGTTCATTCAATTCGGCGAAGCGCTCATAACGGAGTATCTGAAAAATGTTGGTTATGATATAGCAAAGCCGGATAGGCATATCCGTCGTATTTTAGGCAGGAATATTTTAGATTGTTCCGAGCACGAAAATGCACCTGCCTATGAAGCGATAGACATTGTGGCGGCTATTGCAAGGCAGTTAAACAGACCGGCAGCGGAGGTGGATTATATTCTCTGGGCATATTGTGCCAAAAACTATGGAGAAATATGCACGAAGAATAATCCGCACTGTGACAGGTGTGTTGTAAAAATAAAATGTAAAAAAGCGGAGGTTTGAAACAATGGGAAACATTATGGAAGAAGCTTTCACCGCTTATACAGGCAGTGAAAAAGTCTTTACTTTAAATGGTAAAGAGTTGGTGATCCCGGCAAGATTTGATGCCTTTATTACATATCGCACCAAATTCATGAAACTTGCCAAAGCATGTGCGGATAAAGCGGCCGAGGAGTATAAAGAAAAAATCCATGACCTCGACACATTCAGAGCTTTATTCCAAGACATTTATCTGGAAAATTTGAAAATCGTCAGCAGCAAAGCGGTTGATATTCTTGTGTCTGAAGGTATTTATCAGTTCTCCATCGATACTTTTAGCGCAAAGAATATTGAAACCTTTCACACGGCCTTGAATGATTTGCGTACAACAAATGAAAGTGTTAAATTAACGGAACAAAACAATGCCAAAGTTACGCAGAATCTCAAAAACGGCATCGGTTCGCTGTTTAGTAACCGGGGAAGCTTCGCACGGGGGCTTGTACAAGGCGCGGTGGAAAGTACGCTTGAAGGTTCGGAAATTACAGCGCCGCAAAAAGCGGAACTTTATCAGCGAATTCGCACACACCTTCTGCTCCACAATGTATTTCAGGATTATTGGAACGCAGTCATTACTTTGGTGGGGATTTTACGAGAAAACGGCAAGGATATTTGGCTTGCCGACAGTGGTAAGATCGATGACATAAACGCAGTTCTTGAAAGTGTTCATAACCCGAATTTTCCGCAGGAAAAAGTTGCGGATGTTCTGTTTGATTGTATTTTGAAAAAACCGAATGCGGCTGCGATTTATAAAACCATAGAAGAAAAGTTTGGCCTAACAGATGAAGTACAGAAGATATTCGATTATTTCATCTACCCGGATTTTACAAAGATCGTTTATACCGAGAGTGATTTTCCGGGAATGGTACCGGCAAACTCCAATATGGCGCAGGGTCAGAACGCTTCGGAAGAACCCAAAAAGAAAAAAGGGTTATTCTCGTTCATGGATAAGGAAAGCGGTGAAAGTGTGAAAAAGGGCTTAAAAATCGGTGCAGGTCTTTTAGCGACAAGTGTGCTTTTGGCTGCATCTAAAGGTGGAAGCACCAACAACAATTCCAACAATAATGATGGTAAGAAAGATTATTATTTGAGTAGTGGATGCAAGAGGGCAAGATTAGGCGCAAGGGATGGTTGTGTCGGTTGTACTCTGGCACCTTATTGTTCACATTGTCGATAATCGTTTTACTTGTACTCTATGGATATAACCCCAAACATCTCTTTTCGTTTATAATCAAATAGTCTGATAAACAGCCGTAGTCCTTAGGGATTACGGTTGTTTTTTATAAAGTAAATTGGGTTGGCCTTTCCGCTTATAAAATTGCTAAATATTAACGAATTATTAACGGATTTGAATTTGGCAAAATACTGTCTTATAATAATATCAGACCGAAAGAAAAGAGGTTCTTGCAATGATTTATGGTTATGCGCGGTGCTCTACAAATGAAAAGCTTCAGGATATTAACCGGCAGGTCAGAGAGCTTAAACAACAAGGCGCAACGGATGAAACGATTTATCTGGAATATGAAAGCGGCGCAAAGACAGATCGCGCGGAACTGAATAAGCTGCTTAAAACCGTAACGGTTGGTGATACGATCATTGCGACGGAAGTCAGCAGAATTACACGCAGTACAAAACAGCTTTGTGAGATCATCGAGTTTGCGAAAGAGAAAAAACTGAAATTGGTGCTCGGCAGCTTTGTTGTAGACTGCAGCAAAGAGCTTGACCCAATGACAGAAGGAATGCTTAAAATGATGGGCGTTTTCAGCGAGATAGAACGAAATATCATCAGCCAGCGCGTGAAAAGCGGAATGGAAAATGCCAAAGCGAAAGGTAAAACGGTCGGCAGACCAAGTGTAAAGGCGGACGACATACCGAGCGCCTTTTACAGGCATTATCCAAAATATAAACAAGGGCAGTTGACAAAGAAAGATTTGTCGCGGCTTTGCGAATTATCTTATCCAACCGTATACAAGTATCTCAAAATCATCGAGGAGGCAAATCATGAAGGTTAGTATTTATTCGAGAGAAGAAATTGAAAAGTTGATCAGCAAAGGGTTCCCGGAGAAAACAGCGGTCATCAGCTTTTACGACCCGCCGAATATTCGAACCGGGGAGATTTCGGAACCGGTCGATTATAAAGGCTTGCCGGAACGGGTTTTTCAAGTGGAAGTTCATGATATTGATATGGAAACATTGGAAGATTTTGGTTTGTCGTTTGATACGTATTTCCCGGAAGCGGATAGTCTTGCGGCGTTTATACAAAAGGCTCATGATGACGGCTTCGATATAATCTGCCAATGTGAATACGGTCAAAGCCGCAGTGCTGCTTGTGCGGCGGCAATAATAGAATATTACGAGAAAAACGGAATATCCGTATTTGCCGATTACAGATATTATCCGAACCAACTGATTTTTAACAAATTGTTGGACGCACTAAAAAACAAGGAGGTCAATATTTGATGTTAGCGGTTATTTATGCGAGGTACAGTGATAGCAAGCAGAGAGAAGAAAGTATAGAGGGACAGCTGAAAGTTTGCCATGAATATGCGCAGGCAAACGGATTCTCCGTAATTCATGAATACGCGGACAGAGCTAAAACAGGCAGAAGTGATGATCGATACCAGTTTCAAAAAATGCTGAAAGATGCGGAGAAGAAGCAGTTTGACACGGTTATTATCTACTCGTCTGACCGTTTCGGAAGACAGGTACGCCAAGTATTGAATAATATAAACAAATTGACCGAGTTGGGTGTCTCTGTTCGCTCCGCCACAGAAAAATATGACGATTCTCCGTATGGCAGCTTTGCCAATCTGGTAAAAATTTGTATAGATCAGTTTTATTCCGATGATTTGACCCAAAAGGTAAAACGAGGAATGGACGTCAATGCGGAGAAGTGCTTATCCAACGGAGGGACTACACCGTTAGGATATAGAATTCAAAATCATAAATATGTTCTTGATCCGCAGAAGGCTCCCATCGTGAAAGAAATTTATACGAAATATGCGGGAGGATGGAGCGCAAAACAAATCTGCGACAATTTGAACGAACGGCATATAAAAACGGCAAAGGGAGCACAGTTCAATAAATCCTCTTTGCACGTGCTGCTGAAAAACCGGAAATACTTGGGCATTTACAAATACAAAGATATTGAAGTGGCAGGCGGGATGCCGAGAATTATCGATGATGCGTTATTTGAAAAAGTTCAGGATAAAATGAAGCTGAATAAACAGGCTCCGGCGCGGGCGAGAGCAAAGGCCGAATATCTTCTGACCACTAAGTTATATTGCGGGTACTGTAAGTCTATGATGATCGGACATAGCTCAAACCAAATCAGTACAAAAGGGGTGATTTACAACTACTACAAGTGTAAAAATTCGGGTGCCAGAAAGCCATGCAAAAAGAAAATGATTATGAAAAACTACATAGAGGATGTGGTTGTGGAAGAATGCAAAAAGTTACTTACCCCGAAGAATATCAATAGGATAGCGAATGAGGTCGTAAAAATCTCAGCACAAAATGACGATGTATCCGAGCAGAAAAGGTTAGAAGGGGAATTAAAAACCGCTGAACGGGAGAAAGAAAACCAAATGACGGCTCTCCGCCAGTGTTCGAGTGATGAAGTGCGGAAAATGTTTATCATAGATTTAGAAAAGCTGGCGGCGGAAATCAAAGAGCTTGAACGCCAGATTGAAATCGAAAAATCACGTCATTACGTTTTAACGAAAGAACAAGTTGTGCAGAGATTAACAGCACTTTCAAAAGGCGATATCAAGGACAATACATATCGACGGACGTTGATAAAACTATTTGTCAATAAGATATTCTTATATGACGATAAATTCACGATCACGTTCACTACCGGCGACGATGAAGTTGAAATCACCGATGCGCTGTTAAGCAAAATTGAAAGCGGAAAAAATAGAAAAGAAGGGACTTCTTTTTGTCTATCAAATGTTGTGGCCCACCAAAAAAGAGTTTTGTCTTTTGACAAAACTCTTTTTTCAATGTGCGGGTCGAGAATGACGAGTAATTTCTGCGGCCCGCAGTTTGTGGGCATGTGGCGCGAAAAGCTGTGGCACAAAGAAATGACCGCAACAATCCATAGCGCAAAACTGGGCGAATAACAGCGAAACAGAGTGTAAAAGCACGCTTTATCTGGGGCTAAACGCAGATATAAGCGTGCTTTTGCGTAGAAATGCCCTTGACAAATTCCGAGCAACATAATAGACTTAAAACGTCTAATCGGGATAGAAAAGGGGCAAGAACATGACACTGAAAGACCTGCCGATCGGCAAAACGGCAACGGTGACAAGCGTTGGCGGCGAGGGCGCGCTGCGCCAACATTTTCTGGATATGGGGCTCATTCCGAAGGCGGACGTCACCATGGTGAAATTCGCACCTATGGGCGACCCCGTTGAGGTGCGCATACATGGCTACGAGCTGACGCTGCGCCTTGCCGATGCGGAAAAAATAGAGATCGATAAAATTCGCGACACGATAACGGAGCCGATGCGGCCGCAGGACGCACGCCCGATTTTCCACCCGGGTCTCGGCGAGGGCGGCAAGTACCACGTGCAGACCGGCGAGCCGCTGCCGCCCGGAGAAACGCTGACCTTTGCACTTGCGGGCAATCAGAACTGCGGCAAAACGACGCTGTTTAATCAGCTGACGGGCTCTAACCAGCACGTGGGCAACTTTCCGGGCGTGACGGTGGACCGCAAAGACGGTGCGATACGCGGCGTGGAAAACACGCTCGTCACCGACCTGCCGGGCATTTACTCCATGTCGCCATACTCGAGCGAGGAGCTCGTCACGCGGCGCTTCGTTTTGGATGAGCATCCGCGCGGCATCATCAACATTGTGGACGCGACGAACATAGAACGCAATTTGTATCTGACGATGCAGCTGATGGAACTGGATGTGCCGATGGTGCTGGCGCTCAATATGATGGACGAGGTGCGCCAAAACGGCGGCTCTGTGCGCGTGAACGAGATGGAGGAGATGCTCGGCATCCCCGTGGTGCCGATCTCCGCCGCGAAAAACGAGGGTATTGAGGAGCTTATCGACCACGCCGTGCACGTGGCAAAGTACCGGGAAGCGCCGGGGCGGCAGGACTTCTGCGATGCGAACGACCACAACGGCGCGGTACACCGCTGTTTGCACGGCATTATGAGCCTCATTGAAGACCATGCTCACGATGCGGGCATCCCGGTACGCTTTGCGGCGAGCAAGCTCGCCGAGGGCGATCAGCTTGTTTTGGACCGGCTGAACCTCGACCAGAACGAAAAGGAGACACTGGAGCACATCATCACGCAGATGGAAAAGGAACGCGGGCTTGACCGCGCCGCCGCCATTGCCGACATGCGCTTCAGCTTCATTCAAAAAGTGTGCGGCGCCGCGGTCGTAAAGCCGAAGGAAAGCCGCGAGCACGCAAGAAGCGTGGCGATAGACCGTGTTTTGACCGGCAAATACACGGCAATACCGGCGTTTATCGGCATTATGGGTCTTGTATTCTGGCTGACGTTTAACGTCATCGGCGCGTTTTTATCGAATTTACTGGACATGGGCATCGGCGCGCTGACGGATATTGTCGACCGCGGCATGACGGCAGCGAACGTGAACCCTGTGCTGCACTCGCTTGTCATCAATGGTATTTTTACCGGCGTCGGCAGCGTTTTGAGCTTTCTGCCGGTCATTGTGACGCTGTTTTTCTTCCTCTCCATGCTGGAGGACAGCGGATACATGGCGCGCGTGGCGTTTGTGATGGATAAATTATTGCGCAAAATCGGACTTTCCGGCCGCAGTGTGGTGCCGATGCTCATCGGCTTCGGCTGCACCGTTCCGGGCGTGATGGCGAGCCGCACGCTGCCTTCCGAGCGCGACCGTAAAATGACGATTCTGCTCACGCCGTTTATGAGTTGCTCCGCAAAGCTGCCGATTTACAGCTTTTTTGCGGCGGCGTTTTTCCCGGGCAAGGGTGCACTTGTGATGGTCATTTTGTATTTCACCGGCATTTTGGTCGGTATTTTGATGGCTTTGCTCATGCGCGGCACGATGTTTAAGGGTGAGGCCGTACCGTTTGTGATGGAGCTGCCGAACTACCGCATGCCGGGCGCGAAAAACGTGGCGCAGCTTTTATGGGAAAAGGCGAAGGACTTTTTACAGCGCGCTTTTACGGTCATTTTTGTTGCGACCATCATCATTTGGTTCCTGCAAACGTTTGACCTACGCTTTAACATCGTTTCCGATTCCAAAGACAGCATTTTGGCGGTCGTCGCCGGGTGGATTGCACCGATTTTTGCGCCGCTCGGCTTTGGCGACTGGCGTATCTCTACGGCGCTCATCACGGGCTTTATGGCAAAGGAAAGCGTGGTGTCTACCTTGACGGTGCTGTTCGGCTCCTCCACGGCGCTTACAACGCTGCTGACGCCGCTTTCCGCCGTAAGCCTGCTTGTGTTCTGCCTGCTGTACACGCCATGTGTGGCGGCCATTGCGTCCGTAAAGCGCGAGCTTGGCGGTAAGTGGGCGGCAGGCGTCGTCATCGGTCAATGCGTCATCGCGTGGCTGATGGCGGGGCTTGTGTACGGCATGGGGTCGCTGTTTATATGATGGATAAGCTGAACATAGGCACGGTTCTTGTGTTCCTTTTGCTCGTCATAGCGGTGGTTTTTGCTGTGCGGGCAATTCAAAAAGGAAAGACCGGCGGCTGCGGCGGGGACTGCACCCACTGCGCCGGCTCTTGCGCAAAGCCGGAACAGAAAAACAAAGCATAAAAAGAACAGAGCATAAAAAATCTCCTGCTTCCCGAAAGAGGCAGGAGATTTCGTTATCTTAACTTATTCGTCTTCTTCGGAGACGCCGTGCTCGTGTGCTTCGTCGGCATCCTTGATCTCACCCACGATGGGGGTGGGGTCAATGCCGCGGCGGCGGTAGTAATCGGAGACCGCAGCCTTAATGGCCTGCTCGGCCAGAACGGAGCAGTGAATCTTGATGGCCGGAAGACCGTCCAGCGCTTCCATGACCGCCTTGTTCGTCAGTTTCAGAGCTTCCGGGATCGTCTTGCCTTTTACAAGATCGGTCGCCATGCTGCTTGTCGCGATGGCCGCGCCGCAGCCGAAGGTCATGAACTTTACGTCCGTGATGACGTCGTTATCGACCTTGATGTACATGCGCATGATGTCGCCGCACTTCGGGTTGCCGACTTCACCGACACCGTCTGCATCTTTGATTTCGCCAACGTTGTGCGGGTTGGAGAAGTGTTCCATTACTTTTGCACTGTATGCCATATCGTTTCATTTCCTTTCGTACATTCGTACCGGATTATTTTAAAATTAAGAGATCGTGCGGCCGTGGATGATCGCATCCCACAGCGGGCTCATGGCGCGCAGACGGTCGATGATCTTCGGGAGCACCTCGATGATGTAATCGGCGTCGCTCTCGTCGTTCACGTCGCTGAAGCTGAGACGCAGGGAACCGTGGGCAACCTCGTGCTTAAGGCCGATGGAAAGCAGCACATGGCTCGGGTCGAGAGAACCGCTGGTGCAGGCGCTGCCGGAAGAAGCGCAGACACCCTTAAGGTCGAGCATCAGCAGCATGGATTCGCCCTCAACGCCTTCGAAGGAGAAGTTCACGTTGCCCGGCAGACGATGGTAGCGGTCGCCGTTCAAATGACTGCGGTCAATCTTTGAAAGCTCCGTGATGAGCTTATCCTGCATGCGGCGCAGCTTTGCGTTCTTTTCGTCCATCGTATTGATGGCGTTCTCGAGCGCAACGCTGAGGCCGACAATGCTTGCAACGTTTTCGGTGCCGGCGCGGCGGCCGCGCTCCTGTGCACCGCCATCGATGAGGTTCGGCAGGATGATGCCCTTCTTGATATACAGCACGCCGACGCCCTTCGGGCCGTGGAACTTGTGGCCGCTGAGGGACAGCATGTCAATGTTCTGCTCTTTTACGTTGATCGGCACATTGCCGACAGCCTGTACGGCATCGGTATGGAACCAAACGCCATGCTTTTTGCAGATTTCACCAATCTCCGGGATGGGCTGGATGGTGCCGATCTCGTTATTGGCATACATGATGGTGACAAGGCCGGTCTTATCGGTGATGGCGGCCTCGAGCTCTTCCGGGACGACGATGCCGTTTTCATGCACGTCGAGGTACGTGACCTCAAAGCCCTCTTTTTCGAGCGCTGCGCAGGTGTGCAGCACCGCGTGGTGCTCAAACTTGCTTGTGATGATGTGGTTTTTGCCCTTTTTCAGCATCTTGTGCGCCGCGCCTTTAATGGCCCAGTTGTCACTTTCGCTGCCGCAGCTTGTGAAGTAGATCTCATTCGGCTCTGCACCGAGACATTTTGCTACTTTTGCACGTGCTTCCTCAAGCGGCTTTTTTGCAGCCGTGCCGAGCGCATACAGGCTTGACGGGTTGCCGTAGCATTCGGTGTAGTACGGCAGCATAGCCTCAAGCACCGCAGGGGAGACGGCAGTGGTAGCGGCGTTGTCCGCATAGATGATCTTCTTGCCGTTGTTTTCCATAGCTTTATCAGTACCTTTCGGATAGTGTTTTTTGTGAGGGAACAGAAAACGCATTTGGGATCGATCGGTCGGGATACGCATATTCTTTCCTCAGCGAGATAAATATACACCAAATTGGTATACTTTTCAATAGGGAAATTCCAGAAAGTCAAAATTTTTCTGAAAAAGCAGGAAATAAAGGCCCCGAACGAGAGTTTTCCGTACAAAATGGAAGAAAACGGCGGCCGTTTTTTGAAAACCGGCGTACAGAACACAAAAAATCGGGAGAATATGGGAATAGAACCTCTGCGGTGTGCCCAAACTCCGTACAGAGCGAAACGGCACGCGGCTTGACAGCACGGGGAGAATAGCGTAAAATAGAATTATCTTTTTGTGTGCGGGTATTTTTCGCATGCGTGAACGGCTGACACTTTGCACGTAAACGGTACGTGTAACGGATAATGAAAAAAACGCTGCGGTGTTTTGATTTACATGTGTTGAACGGAAAAAACAGAAGATAGAAAAGCAGAAGGCGGCGCGGATTTGCGTGCGTTTTATTCTGCTCATGCCGAAAGGCGACACTGCGCAGAGCATCGGTTGGTGCTTTTGTATACCTTATTCTTGCGTGAATTGCGACAGTGCGCCTGTGTTATTTGAAAGGAAGGTCAATTTGGCAGAAAAAAGAATCAGAAAAATGACGAAATTAACGTCGCTCGGCGACGCGCCTGCAAAGCAGCAGGACCAGCCCCTCAGCGGTGCAGGGGAAAGCTTCATCGGCAAGATTTCCGGCCCCATCGAAAAGCCGGTGAGACGCCAGAAAACGCGCAGAACGGAAAACGCGCAGGTAAAAGAAGAAGCGGCACAGCAAACCGTGAGCGAAACAAAAGAGACGAAGCCGAAGCGCACGCGTACCGCGCAAAACACGGACGCACACAAAAAGACGACGAAAACGGTAAAATCGGCCCCAAACGGTGAAAAAGCACCCGCTAAGACAACAAAAAGCACGCAGACGAAAAATAACAAGGGCAGGGGCAGACGCACAAAGCAGAAGCCCTCTGTGCGCGCGTATTTCCTCGGCGGCTTAAATGAGATCGGCAAGAACTTCACGCTGTTTGAGTGCGAAAACGACATGGTTATCGTGGACTGCGGCCTTGCCTTCCCGGACGAGGAAATGCCCGGCATCGACGCGGTTATTCCGGATTTCACATTTGTTGAGAAAAACAAGGACCGCATCCGCGGCATTGTCATCACGCACGGTCATGAGGATCACATCGGTTCCCTGCCGTATTTGCTCAAAAAGATCAATGTGCCGGTGTATGGCACGGCGCTGACGGTGGCGCTGATTGCGAATAAGCTCAAGGAGCACAACCTTGGCTATGTGAAGCTGAACGTCACAACGGCGGGCTCGCACATTCAGCTCGGCTGCTTCGACGTGGAGCTTATCCACGTAAACCACTCCATTTCCGACGCTGTGGGTCTTGCGCTGCACACCCCTGCGGGCGTCATTGTCCACACGGGCGACTTTAAGATCGATTTCACCCCCACGCAGGGCGGCATGATCGACCTTGCGCGCTTTGCGCAGCTCGGTCAGGAGGGCGTTTTGCTGCTGATGGCGGACTCTACGAACGCAGAGCGCCCCGGCTACACACAGACGGAGCAGAAGGTGAACGCGACGTTTGACGCACTCTTTGCCCGTGCGGAAGCGAATAAAAAGCGGCTTATCATCGCGACGTTTGCGTCGAACATCAGCCGCGTGCAGCAGATTATCAACTGCGCGGAAAAGTACGGAAGAAAAGTGGCGCTTTCCGGCAGAAGCATGGTGAACGTCATGTCCATTGCGAGCGAGCTCGGTTATCTCAAAGTGCCGGACGGTCTGCTCATCGACCTCAACATGATCTCCCGTTACACGAAGGAGCAGATTGTGCTCATCACGACGGGCAGCCAAGGCGAGCCGATGTCTGCACTTACCCGCATGGCGTTTGCCGACCACCGTCAGGTCGCGGTCGGTGAGGACGACATGATCATCATTTCCGCGCGCCCCATTCCGGGCAACGAAAAGATGGTCGGCACCGTTGTAGACGAGCTTTTGAAGCGCGGCTGCGATGTGGTGTACGAATCCATGTACGAGGTGCACGTTTCCGGCCACGCGTGTCAGGAAGAGCTGAAGCTTATTCAGGCGCTGACGAAGCCAAAGTACTTCATCCCGGTGCACGGCGAGCAGAAGCACCTGCGCAAGCATGCGGGCGTGGCCGTCAGCATGGGCATGCCGCCGGAGAACATTTTCATCGGCGATGTCGGCAGCGTGGTGGAGATCAATGAAGACTACATGAAACAGCTGCCCGATGTACAGGCGGGCGCGGTTATGGTGGACGGCCTCGGCGTGGGCGACGTCGGCAGCATTGTGCTGCGCGACAGAAAGCACCTTGCGGAGGACGGTCTCATCATTGCGGTGTGCACGATTGAGGCAGGCTCTGGCAGAGTTGTTTCCGGTCCGGATATCGTATCCCGTGGATTTGTGTATGTGCGCGAGAGCGAGGCGCTGATGGACGAGGCGAGACGGCTTGTCAACAGTACGATTGAGCAGTGCGCGGACGAAAACGTGCGCGAGTGGAGCGCCATTAAGCTGCGCGTGCGCGACAACCTTTCCAGACTGTTATATAACCGCACAAAGCGCAGCCCGATGATCCTGCCGATCATCATGGAAGTTTAAATTCAGTTTAAGTTAGATTAGTTTCTTGGGGGTTCCCCTCAGAAGGAGAGACGGGAAATGAACAAGCGACGCATCTGGGCGACCTCGCCGGTCTATTATGTTATGGCAGCGGTCATGTTCATTATGGCGTGCTTCAGCTATACGCAGAATAAGATTCTGTTTGCGGTGGAGATCACGGTTTCCGGCCTGTGTTTGGCAGCGGTTATCATGACCGACCTGCATTACCGCGTGCATGTGTACACGGCGCTCAGAGCTGCGAGAAAGGTGCTTTCTGCCGATGAACAGCGCAACCTCGGGCAGTTTGCGCTGCCCCTTGCGGTGCTGGGCTCGGCGGGCGACATTGTCTGGACGAACGAGCGCTTTCAGAATTTATTCACCGAAAACGGCGAAGGCTGCGGCGATAACATTGCGGCGTACATTTACCCGAAGACTTTGCGTCAGATTTTATCCGAAAACGGAACCTCCGTTTCCTACGGCGACCGCGAGTTTACGGCCTACGGCCTGCGCACCGAAAGTGGCAGTGTGCTTTACTTTGTGGACGACACGTATTATAAGCAGATTCAGCGCGACTACCGCGAAAAGCGCACGGTCATTGCGGTTATCTCGTTTGATAACCGCGAGGAGCTGACGCGCGATGCCTCCGGCAGTGAGGATTCCCGCATCACATCCGAGGTGGAATCCGTCCTGCGCAGCTGGGCGATCGACACCATGGAGGGCTTTCTGCGCCGCATGACGAACGGGCGTTATATGCTCATCACGGACGACCAGCACATTGAAGAGGCGAAAACGAAGCGCTTTGCCGTTTTGGACAGCGTGCGCGCCGTGAAGGGTGAGAATAACATGTCTGCCACGATCTCCATCGGCATCGGCCGCGCGGGCGTAACGGCGACGGAAAGCGAACTGCATGCCCGTCAGGCACTGGAAATGGCGCTCGGCCGCGGCGGCGACCAGGTGGCCATCTACCAGCAGGACGGTACATACGAGTTCTTCGGCGGCCTCTCCAAGGGTGTTGAAAAGCGCGACAAGGTGCGCACGCGCGTTATTGCCGCGACGCTTTCCGACCACATTAAATCGAGCGACCATATTTTCATCATGGGGCACACGAACTCCGACCTTGACGCCGTGGGTGCGGCGGTCGGCATGTGGGCGGCTGTGACGAAAGGCCTTGACCGCCGTGCAAGCATTGTGATCGACAAGGGCCGCTCTATGGCGACGACGCTTATCAACGCGTTTGAGCATCAGCCGGAGTATGAAAACATGTTCATCACCCCGCAGGAGGCGCTCGACCGCTGCACGCAGCGCTCGCTTCTCATTGTGGTGGACACACATTCCACCTCGTTTGTGGAGAGCCAAGAAGTTTTAAAGGCCATTCCGCGCGTGGTCGTCATCGACCACCACCGCATGATGGTGACGCACATTGAAAACGCGATCATCTTTTACCATGAGCCGTACGCCAGCTCGGCTTCCGAAATGGTGGCGGAGCTCGTGCAGTATATCAACAGCTCCGCGCTCAATAAAAAAGAAGCGACGGCGCTGCTTTCCGGCATTATGCTGGACACAAAAAACTTCGTTTTGAAGACGGGCGTGCGCACATTTGAAGCTTCCGCCTACTTAAAGCGCCGCGGCGCCGACACGGTGGAAGTGAAGAAGATGTTTGCAAATTCGCTCGATACCTATAAAGAGCGCTCTCAGCTTGTGGCAGGTGCGGAGGTTTACAAGGGCTGCGCCATTGCGTGCTCCAACTGGGAATTCCCGAACGTGCGTATTGCGGCGGCGCAGGCGGCGGACGAGCTGCTGTCCATTCAGGGCGTGCGCGCGTCGTTCGTCATTTTCCGCGTGGGCAATGAGATTGCCATTTCGGCACGAAGCCTCGGCGACGTGAACGTGCAGATTTTGCTGGAGGAATTCGGCGGCGGCGGTCACCTCAACATGGCGGGCGCGCAGATTAAAAACAGCACCACGAACGATGTGCGCAAGGCACTCATCCGCGTGCTGGACGAAAAGCTTTCCGAAGCGACGAAAAAGAATAACTAATGCGGCAAAGCGGCGCGAAGCCGTTTGACTGCTTTAGCGATAGATTTAAACGATAGGAGATACGACCATGAAAGTTGTACTTTTAGCAGATGTAAAAGGTGTAGGCAAAAAAGGCGAGCTCATCAATGCAGCAGAAGGCTACGCACGCAATTTCCTGCTGCCGCGCAAGCTTGCAAAGGAAGCGAACGCACAGGTGATGAACGAGCTGAAAAACGCCGAGGCCTCCAAGGCATATAAAGTGAAAACCGAGACCGAAGAAGCGCAGCGTATTGCGGAAGCTTTGAAGGACAAGACCGTCCGCGTCACCGCAAAGGCGGGCCAGGGCGGCAGACTGTTCGGCTCCGTCACCGCAAAGGAGATTGCGCAGGAGATTAAAAAGCAGTACGGCTTCGACATCGACAAGCGCAAGATCCACCTCGACACCGACATCAAGGCGTTCGGCGGCTATCACATTGAGGTGAAGCTCTATAACGGCATCACCGCAAAGCTGGCGGTATCGGTGACCGAAGCACAGTAAAAGCCTGATTTCCTTGATGCGCAGCATTAAATTTTGCAATGACTAAAAGTCGTTTACGATTAGAAAATCGTTTTCACTGCGAAGTAATTTTACTCAAAAAGGGTGGTAAAAATGCCGGAAGATAATTTTCAACTGAATACGCCGGCACTGCCCGGAACGGTGATGCCGTTCAGCGCAGAGGCCGAGCAGGCGGTGCTGGGCGCGGTGTTGCTGGAGCCCGACTGTCTCTCGACCGTGGCGGAAATGCTGCCGCGCGCGGACTATTTTTATCAGGTCAATAACCGCACGATTTACAGCGCGATGCTCGATATGTTCACGGCAGGCCAGCCGGTGGACCTCGTCACGCTGCTGGAGCACCTGCGCGAAGAGGAAAACTTCGATGAGGGCAGCGGAAAGGTGTATCTGATGCAGCTTGCGCAGCTTGTGCCGAGCGTCTCGAATGTGGAGCGTTACTGCACCATTGTGCGTGACCGCTACGATTTGCGTATGCTCATTCAGGCAGCGCGCGGCATTTTGGATGACGCCATGGAGGACACCGGCGAAACCTCGCTCCTCTTGGATTCCGCCGAGCAGCGCATTTTTGACATCCGCCAGGGCAAGGCGTTAAAGGGTCTTGAGCGCCTGAACGAAGTGCTGTTTGAGACGTTTGAACGCCTTGACCGTTTGAATTCGCCGGACAAAGACCTGTACCGCGGCATCCCTACGGGTATCCGTGAACTGGATAACACGATCACGGGCCTGAACCGCTCCGACCTTGTCATCATCGGCGCACGACCCGGCATGGGCAAAACGAGCTTTGCGCTGAACATTGCGCGCCATGCCGCCATCACGGCGGGCAAGCGCGTGGCGTTTTTCTCGCTGGAAATGAGCAAGGAGCAGCTCGCTTCCCGTATCATTTCCACGGAGGCACTCGTCGGCGGCACAAAGCTGCGCACGGGCGACTTGACGGAGGGCGAATGGACGCGCCTTGTGGAGGCGGGCGATATTCTCTCTAAGGCCGATTTGTACCTCGATGATTCCCCGGGCATTACGGTGCCGGAGATGAAAGCAAAAGTGCGCCGTTTAAAAGACGTTGATCTTGTCATCATCGACTACTTGCAGCTGATGAACAGTGCAAAGCGCATTGATAACCGCGTGCAGGAAATTTCCGAGATCACGCGAAGCCTCAAGATCATGGCGAAAGAGCTGAATATCCCGGTTGTGACATTGGCGCAGCTTGCCCGTGCGGGTGAAAAGCGGCAGGAGCACCGCCCGGTGCTTTCTGACCTGCGAGATTCCGGCTCCATCGAGCAGGATGCCGACATCGTGCTGTTCCTGTACCGAGACGCATACTACGCGAACGAATCGGCTTCGCCCGAAGACGTGGACAAAAACAGCGCCGAGGTCATCGTGGCGAAAAACCGTCACGGCGATCTGCGCAGCGTGCCGCTGCACTGGCAGGGTGAGTTCATGCGCTTTACATCGCAGGAAGTTGTGCGTCATGAAAGCTGAGGACATCCTCGCCCGCGTGCGGTATGATCTGCCGGAGACGGGAAAAATTGTCGTGGGGCTTTCCGGTGGGGCGGATTCCGTGCTGCTGACGTATTTGCTTGTACAGAAGTACGGCGCGGAGCGTTTGCTTGCGGTGCATGTGCACCATGGCATTCGTGGGGCGGAAGCCGACCGCGACGCGGAATTTGTGCAGGACTACTGTAAAGCACTTGAACTTCACTGCAAGGTGATCTATAAGGATATTCCCGCGCTTGCGGCCGTAAGCGGCGAGGGCGTGGAGGAATGCGCGCGGCGCGTGCGCTACGCGTGCTTTGCGGAGGAAGCAGGGGAAAACGGGTGCATCGCCACGGCGCACAACGCCGACGATAATGCCGAAACGCTGCTTTTGAACCTGACACGCGGCATGGGGCCGCACGGCGCAGGGGGCATTCCGCCGCGGCGCGGCAGAATTTATCGCCCGATTTTGAACATTTCCCGCGCAGAGGTGGAATATCTCTGTAAAGTATATCGACTTGACTACGTGACAGACTCCACGAATTTGACGGTGGACTACACGCGCAATAAGCTGCGCCACAGCGTGCTGCCGGTGCTGAAGGACGTAAATCCGCAGATGACGCAGGCGACGTCCCGCTTTGCGGAGAGCATGCGGTTGCAGAATGAATTTGTGTTTTCGTGCGCGAATGAATTGCTCTGTAAAGCGAAAACGCCTTACGGGTATGACTTGAAAGCTTTGCGGAGCGCACACGAGGCGGTGCTGCGCGCGGCACTGGAACTGCTGTTATCGTCTTACGGGCGGCTCTCTTATGAGCACATTTGCAGGGCGGCGGGCTGCGTTTTCATGGGCGGCAGTCTCTCTTTGCCGGGGGACATCGTGCTGGAGGCGAAGCAGGACACGCTCACGGTACGAAAAAACCGGGAGATAAAAGACCGGAATGTGTTTTCTGTTCCGCTGAGAGCGGGCGAAAACGTGCTTCCGAACGGGAAAACGCTGTTTGTGGAGAAAAAAATTCCCGAAAAAGAAGAAATCGACCGGAAAGTTCATAATTTGTTATTCCAAAACTTTTCGGATTGTGATAGAATTACGAATGTTCCGAGAGTACGGACGCGGCGCGCGGGCGATGTTTTCAGACCCGCAGGGCGCGGTGTGACGAAATCGGTCAAAAAAATCCTGAATGAACTGCGCATTCCGGCGGCGGCGCGCGACCGTTTGCTGCTGCTTGAAAAAGACGGTGAGATCATCTGGGTCGAAGCGGTCGGCGCGGCGGAGGGCTATGCGGCAAAGCCGAATTTCCCGGCACTGGAGCTTACGGTGACGGACACGGCAGGCATAACCCGCATATAAAGCGGAAAGAATTTTGAGGAAAGGGTCATCCGAATGGAAAACACAATGTTAAACGATATCAAGGAAGTTTTGTACAGTGAAGCGTACATCGACAGCATGGTCAAGCGCGTGGGCGCAGAAATTTCCCGCGATTACGCCGATAAAAACCTGCTGCTTGTCAGCGTTTTGAAGGGTTCTGTCGTCTTTATGGCAGACCTTATGCGCGCCATTACGATTCCGGCCCGCATCGATTTCATGTGCGTTTCGAGCTACGGCTCCGGCACGAAGACCTCCGGCGTTGTCAAGATCATCAAGGACCTCGACATCAACCTGAAGGGCTATGATATCGTGATTGTTGAGGATATTCTCGACAGTGGCAAGACGCTGCACTACCTTGTAAACCTTTTGAAAAGCCGCGAGCCGAACAGCATTGAGATCTGCACGCTGTTCGATAAGCCGGAGCGCCGCGAGGTGGAGGTCTACGCAAAATACAAGGGCTGCGATATTCCCGATGCGTTCATCGTGGGCTACGGTCTCGATTTTGATGAGAAGTACAGAAACCTGCCGTTTGTCGGCGTTTTGAAACCTGAAGTCTACGGTGAAGTCTAAGCTTCCGTTTTGATAAAAAAGTTTCTGTTTCTATTTAAGGATACACTTTGTATCCAATTTGATTTCCGGGAGGTCGGAACTTGAACAGCAACAACAAAAAAATCATTCGCAATCTTTTGATCTACCTTGGCATTCCGATTTTGCTCGTCGTGCTGCTTTTGCTTCTGTTTGACCGCGGGGCAGACCAGACGGGGCTGAAATACTCCGATGTACTGTCTTACTTTGAAGACGGCAAGGTGAGCGCATACTCGCTGAACCTGGGCACGGGCGAGATGAAGCTGACCGTGACAGAGGACAGCAGCAAAAAGGAATCCGTTGTGCGCTACACGGTGCCGAACGTGAACCTGTTCTACAACGACGTTTCGGACTACATCAAGTCGTATAACGAGGAACATCCGAATAACCGCATGACGCAGGATGTCATCCGCCCGGCGGAGACGAGCTGGCTTGTCAGCCTCATTCCGACGTTACTGATGATCGCGCTGCTTGTGGCGTTCTGGGTATTCATGATGAAGCGCATGGGCGGCGGCGGAGCCGGAAACCAGATGAATTTCGGCAAAGCGAAAGTCAAGCAAATAAACGACGAAAAGCGCCGCACGACGTTTGCGGACGTGGCGGGCGCGGACGAAGAAAAGGAAGAGCTGCGCGAAATTGTGGAGTTCTTAAAACGTCCGAATAAGTATAACGAGCTCGGTGCGCGCATCCCGAAGGGCGTGCTGCTCGTTGGCCCTCCGGGCACCGGTAAAACGCTTTTGGCGCGCGCCGTTGCAGGCGAGGCCGGCGTGCCGTTCTTCTCCATTTCGGGTTCCGACTTCGTGGAGATGTTCGTCGGCGTCGGTGCATCGCGTGTGCGTGATCTGTTCGACAAAGCCAAGAAAAACCACCCGTGCATCATCTTCATTGATGAAATCGATGCCGTGGGCCGCCAGCGCGGTGCGGGTCTCGGCGGCGGCCACGACGAACGTGAGCAGACGCTGAACCAGCTGCTCGTTGAGATGGACGGCTTCGGCGCGAACGAGGGTGTCATCATGATTGCGGCAACGAACCGCCCGGATATTCTGGACCCGGCTTTGATGCGTCCCGGCCGTTTCGACCGCCAGGTGATGGTGGGCTACCCGGATGTGCGCGGCAGAGAGGATATTCTGCGCGTACATGCAAAGGGCAAGCCGCTTGCACCGGATGTTGACCTTTCTACCATTGCAAAATCCACCGCCGGCTTTACCGGTGCAGACCTTGAGAACCTCTTAAACGAAGCGGCGCTGCTTGCGGCCCGCAAGGACCACAAGTCCATCACGATGGAGGAAATCGAGGAAGCGACGATCAAGGTCGTTGTCGGCACCGAAAAGAAGAGCCGCGTGATGACAAACAAAGAGAAGAAGCTGACCGCGTACCACGAGGCAGGACACGCCATTGCGACGTACTTCTGCGATTCGCAGGACCCGGTGCACCAGATTTCCATCATCCCGCGCGGCATGGCAGGCGGCTACACGATGCACCTGCCGACGGAGGATAAGTCCTACCAGAGCCGCAACGAGATGCGCGAGGAGCTCATCGTGCTGCTGGGCGGCCGTGTGGCGGAAGCCTTGGTGCTTGACGATATTTCCACGGGCGCATCGAACGACATTGAGCGTGCCACGAAGATCGTCCGCGCGATGGTCACAAAGTACGGCATGAGCGACCGTCTTGGTCCGATCACGTACGGTGCGGACAGCAGCAATCCGTTCCTCGGCAAGGAGATGGGTCATGTCTCGAACTATTCCGAGGAGACCGCCGCGGAGATTGACGAGGAGATTAAGTCCATCATCTGCGACGCGTACGATAAGACGAAGAAGGTGCTCTCCGAACACATTGACCTGCTGCACCGTTTGGCGGGTGTGCTGTTTGAGCGCGAAAAGCTGGACGCCGACGAGTTCCTTGACGTGATGAACGGCAAGCTGCTGCCGAGCGCACAGACTGCCGCTGCGGGCATCATCCCGGCAGAAGCGGCAGCGCCGGAAACGACAGAGCTGCCGACCGAAGCGCAAACGGAACCGGAAGCGAACACGAACGAATAAATTTTTAACGAAAGGGAATGTGCTCATTTGCATTCCCTTTACGTTTGTTTATGGGCAATCCCGTGCGGGTGTTATTTTGCCCGCTTGAGGAAAGGAACATGGTGAATGGCTAAAAAGCAAACCTACGGCAACGACAGCATCAAAAGTCTGAAGGGCGCGGACCGTGTACGTCTGCGTCCGGCGGTCATATTCGGCTCAGACGGTCTCGACGGCTGCGAGCACGCGATTTTCGAGATCCTCTCGAACTCCATTGATGAGGCGCGCCAGGGCTACGGCAAGGAGATCACCGTTACGCGCTATGCCGACCATTCCGTTGAGGTGGAAGACCACGGCCGCGGCATCCCGGTGGATTACAACAAGCGCGAAGAGCGCTACAACTGGGAGCTTGTGTTCTGCGAGATGTATGCGGGCGGCAAGTATAACAACAATGACGGCGGCAACTACGATTACGCGCTGGGCCTGAATGGTCTCGGTCTATGCGCTACGCAGTATGCCTCCGAATACATGGACGCGGATATTCGCTACGACGGCTTCCGCTACACGCTGCACTTTGAGCACGGTGAGAACATAGGCGGACTCAATAAGGAGCCTTACGGCAAGAAGGTCACGGGCTCGCGCATTCGCTGGAAGCCGGATATCAAGGTGTTTACGGACATTGACGTGCCGGCGGACTATTACACGGATATCATCAAGCGGCAGGCCATCGTCAACGCGGGCGTGAAGTTTATTTTAAAAAATGAAGTTTCGCCGCGCAAATTCGAGACGACGGAATTCTGCTACGAAAACGGCATTTTAGATCATGTGCGCGAGCTGGTGGGCGAAGATGCGCTGACCTCCGTGCAGTTCTGGCAGTCCGAAAAGCGCGTGCGCGACCGCGAAGACCTGCCGCTTTACAATGTGAAGATCAACGCTGCGGTGGCATTTTCCAACCGCGTGCATTTGACGGAATACTACCACAACTCGAGCTGGCTGGAATACGGCGGCGCACCGGACAAGGCCGTGCAGAACGCGTTCGTGTACCAGATCGACGCGTATTTGAAGCAGAACGGCAAGTATAATAAATCCGAAAGCAAAATTAAATTTCAGGACGTGGAGGATTGCCTTGTTATCGTCATGTCCTCGTTCTCCACGATGACCTCCTATGAGAACCAGACAAAGAAGGCCATCAACAACAAGGGTATTCAGGAAGCGATGGTGGAGATGCTCCGCCATAATCTCGAAATTTATTTCATCGAAAACCCCATTGAGGCGGAGAAAATCGGCGCACAGGTGCTTATCAACAAGCGCTCCCGCGAGGACGCCGAAAAAACGCGCCTCAACTTAAAGGGCAAGCTGACGGCCAAAATGGATATCACGGGGCGCGTGGCGAAGTTTGTGGACTGCCGCAGCAAGGATGTTTCCGAGCGTGAGATTTTTATCGTGGAGGGCGATTCCGCTCTCGGTGCGGTCAAACAGGCGCGCGACCCGAACTATCAGGCCGTGATGCCGATCCGCGGTAAAATTCTGAACTGCCTGAAAGCGGATTACGACAAGATTTTCAAAAGTGAGATCATCACCGATCTCATTAAGATGCTCGGCTGCGGCGTGCAGGTAAAGTCGAAGGCGAACAAGTCCATTGCGTCGTTCGACATCAACGCGCTGCGCTGGAGCAAGATCATCCTGTGCACCGATGCCGACGTGGACGGCTTCCAGATCCGCACGCTGCTGTTGACGATGCTGTACCGTTTGACGCCGCAGCTCATCGAAGAGCACAAGGTGTTCATTGCGGAATCGCCGCTTTATGAAATTACGGCGAAGGACAAGACGTATTTTGCGTATAACGAGCGCGAAAAGGACGAGTTTTTGACGCAGCTTGAGGGCCAGAAGTTTACGATTCAGCGCTCGAAAGGTCTGGGTGAAAACGACCCGGACATGATGAACCTGACGACGATGAACCCGAAAACGCGCAGGTTGATTCAGGTGAAGCCCGGCGATGCCGAAAGGACGGCGCAGATGTTTGATATCTTGCTGGGCGATAATCTTACGGGCCGTAAGGACTACATTGCGACCCACGGCAGCGAGTACCTCGATGACCTCGATATTTCTTAAAGCTCTGACGAAAGGAAGCGTAAAGCATGGCAAGAAAAAAACAGCCGAAAAGAGAAAATACGCCGAAGATGCAGGGCTTTATTGCGGGCGCGGGTGAAATTCAGGCGCAGGACATCAACGACACGCTGCGGCAGAACTACATGCCGTATGCGATGAGCGTTATTATGTCCCGTGCCATCCCGGAGATTGACGGCTTTAAGCCCTCGCACAGAAAGCTTCTCTATACGATGTACAAAATGAACCTGCTCGGCTCGGCGCGCACGAAAAGCGCGAACATCGTCGGTCAGACGATGAAGCTGAACCCGCATGGCGACAGTGCGATTTACGACACGATGGTGCGTCTTTCCCGCGGCTACGAGGCGCTTTTGCACCCCTATGTAGACTCTAAGGGCAACTTCGGTAAGTTTTATTCCCGTGACATGGCGTGGGCGGCTTCCCGTTACACGGAAGCGCGCCTTGACCCCATCTGCCGCGAGCTGTTCCGCGATATCGACAAGGACACCGTGGATTTTGTCGACAATTACGACAGTACGATGAAAGAGCCAACGCTGCTGCCGGCGGCATTCCCCTCGGTGCTCGTCAACGCAAACACGGGCATTGCGGTCGGCATGGCGTCGTCCATTTGCCCGTTTAATCTCGCCGAAGTGTGCACCACGGCGGCGGAGCTCATCCGTGACCCGAAGCATGACATTTTTACGACGATGCAGGCGCCGGACTTCCCGGGCGGCGGGCAGATTATTTTCGACCGCGCGGCGATGGAGCAGATCTACAAAACAGGCCGCGGCAGCATCAAGGTGCGCTCGCGCTACACGTATGATAAATCTGCAAACTGCATCGATATTACCCAGATTCCGCCGACGACGACCATTGAAGCCATTGTGGAAAAGGTCATCGACCTTGTGAAGCAGGGCAAGGTGAAGGAAATCACCGACATTCGAGACGAGACGGGTCTGGACGGACTCAAGATCACGATCGACTTGAAGCGCGGCGCAGACCCCGATAAGCTGATGCAGCGGTTGTTCCGCATGACGACGCTGGAGGACAGCTTCTCCTGCAATTTTAACGTGCTCATCGCGGGCGTTCCGCGTGTGCTGGGTGTGCGTGAGCTCTTTGAGGAGTGGACGGCGTTCAGAATGGAATGCGTCCGCCGCAGAACGCACTACGACCTCACGAAGAAGAAAGAGAAGCTGCATTTGCTCTACGGCCTCAAGGCAATCTTACTCGACATCGACAAAGCCGTGCGCATTGTGCGTGAGACCGAGGAAGAAAGCGAAGTTGTGCCGAACCTCATGATCGGCTTTGGCATCGACGAAATTCAGGCCGAATATGTAGCGGAAATCCGTTTGCGCCATTTAAACCGCGAGTTCATCTTAAAGCGCACCGAAGAGGTGAACAGCTTAGAGGAAGAAATTCGTGACCTTGAGGCAATTCTGGCCTCAAAAACGCGCATTAAGACGATTATTGTGCGCGAGCTGAATGAAATCGCGCAGAAGTACGGCCAGCCGCGCCGCAGCCATATTTTGTACGCGGAGGAAATTGCCGAAGAAGAGCCCGTGGAGACTGTGCCGGATTACCCGGTGAACCTGTTTTTCACGAAAGAAGGCTACTTTAAGAAGATCACCCCGCTTTCCCTGCGCATGGGCGGCGACCAAAAGCTGAAAGAGGGCGACGAGATCGCCCAACAGATGGAATCGACAAACGCGGCAGAGCTTTTGTTCTTCTCCGACAAAGCGCAGGTCTATAAGCTGAAAGCGGCGGATTTTGCCGACACCAAAGCGAGCGTGATGGGCGAATACGTGCCTGCGCGCGTGCAGATGGACGAGGGCGAAAGCGCTGCGTACATGGCTGTAACGACCGACTTTAAGGGCTATATGCTGTTTGTTTTCGATAACGGCAAGGTCGCCAAGGTGGAGCTTTCCGCGTACTACACGAAGACGAACCGCAGAAAGCTCATTAACGCGTATTCCGACAAGGCCCCGCTTGCGGCGGCGCTGCAAATTTTGGAAGACTGCGATGTGCTGCTGACGTCCTCAAGCGGCAGACGACTGCTCATGAACACGGCGCTCATCGCCCCGAAGACGACAAAGAGCACGCAGGGCGTGGCGGTGATGAACCTGAAAAAAGGCCAATGCATTACGGACGCGCATATCTATCAAGAAGACGAGCTGCAGAACCCGTCGCGGTACAGAAAGAAGATCCCGGCGCTCGGCGCACTGCCGAACGGAGAGGAGGGCGGCGAGCAGATTTCGCTGTAAAAAATCAGCCCTCCGGCAAGACCGTTTGGCGTTCCGTTTGTGCAGGCGTGTGGCCTGCGCGGCGGAGCGTTCAGTCCTACTGAAGGGCGGGCAGCATACAGTCCGCACCATGGACTGCGCCGCCCGCCCGGGAAAGACCCCGTTCGTGTGACGCGAAAGTGCGGTTTTGCCGCACGGTCCGTTTTGGCGCGCACAAACGCCTGACTGTGACTGCCTTGGTATCAGTATGGACGTAGGACGACGGAATATGCAGGAAAAAAGCAAAAAATTCTGTTGCAAAATCCCGCTTTGTATGGTATCATAATTAAGCTACGAATAAAATTAGCGTTAAGTCTCTTGAAGAGGAGGTAAAATATATGGGTGCTGTTGAAATTATTTTCGGTATCGTTCTGCTTCTTTTCGCACTGGCGATCATCATTGTCGTACTGCTGCAGGAAGGCCATCAGCAGAGCCTCGGCGCGATTACCGGCGGCGCGGATACGTTCCTTTCCAAGAATAAGGCGCGTTCCATGGATGCGTTCCTTGCTCGTTGGACAAAGTTCATTGCGATTGGCTTCTTTGTGCTGGTCCTTGTGATCAACATCATTATGTATTTCACAAAGTAAGTAAATACTTGCGGAAATGCGCCTCGCTTTTCGATGGGTCTCCATTCGGAATGCGGGGCTTTTGTTTTTATAAATCAGACTTTAGGAGGGAATATCATGTTTGAAGAGATTGAACGCCTCACCCGCGCGCTGTGCGCAGAGCACGGCACATCCGGCTGTGAGGGCGACGTGTTCAAAGTGGCGAAAAAGGAGCTCGGCTTCTGCAAAGAGGTGTGTGAGAACGAGCTTGGCGGCGTTGTGGGCATTTTCGGCGATTTGAGTTCTAAGCGCCGCATTTTGCTGGACGCGCACATTGACCAGATCGGTATGATCGTGACGGACATTGACGAAAACGGCTTTCTGCATGTGACGAATGTGGGCGGTGTGGACCGCCGCACGCTGCCGGGCAGCCCCGTTACCGTGTTCGGCACGGAGACCGTCACGGGCATCGGCTGCACGCTGCCGCCGCACCTTGCAAAGGGCGATGATAAGATAAAGCCCGTTGCGGAGCAGTGCATTGACTTAGGGCTTCCGAAAGAGGAAGTGGAGAAGCTCGTCGCTGTCGGCGACCGCGCCGCACTGACGCGCCCGCTGAAAAAGCTCATGGGCAACCGCATCACGGGCACGGCGCTCGACGACCGTGCGGGCTGCGCGTGCGTCATCCGCGCCGCACAGCTTGCAAATGAACAGAACCCCGATTGCTGCGTTATGGTGCTGTGCTCCACAAAGGAGGAGGTCGGCGGGCAGGGCGCGCAGGTCTCTGCGTATGCACTTGAGCCCACCGAGGCCATTGCCGTGGACGTTTCGTTCGCAAAGCAGCCGGACGCGGAGAGCATGCTTACCGCAGAGCTCGGCAAAGGGCCGATGATCGGCTTCTCCGCGGCGCTGGACAGAAAAATCAGCAAAAAGCTTGTCGAGCTCGCAAAGCGCGAAAATATCCCGTATCAGCTGGAAGCTATGGGCGGCAGAACGGGTACGAACTGCGACGAGATCAGTACCACCCGCGGCGGCGTGCGCACGGGGCTCATCTCCGTGCCGCAGCGCAACATGCACACCCCGGCGGAGATCTGCGATTTTGAGGATATGGAGAACATTGCAAAGCTCATCGCGGCGTATATCACGGATAAGGAGGCGCAGCCGAATGCTTAACTATGAAATTCTGAAAAAGCTTACCCGCACCATCGGTGTTTCCGGCGAGGAAGACGATGTGCGCAGCGTGATCTTAAGTGAAATTGAGCCGTATGCGGACGAGATTCACATTTCGCCGCTCGGCAACATTCTGGCGTTTAAAAAGGGCGAAAAGCGTCCCGAGAAGAAGCTGATGCTCTGCGCTCACATGGACGAAGTGGGCTTTGTCATCACGAACATAATGGAAAACGGCCTTTTGAAGTTCACGACGGTCGGCAATATCCGCCCGGAGGTGCTCTCCGGCCGCGATGTGCTGGTGGACGGCAAAACGCCGGGTGTCATCTGCGCAAAGCCGGTGCATTTGCTTAAGGGCGACGAATTTGAAAAGCCCGTGCCCGTGAACGAACTCGCCATCGACATCGGCGCAGATACACGTGAGCAAGCCGAGACATTGGTGCAGATTGGCGACAACGCGTGCTTTGTGCCGTTCTTTGAGCACGTGCACGGTACGGTGAAGGCGAAGGCGCTCGATGACCGCGTGGGCTGCTTTGCGCTTATCACGCTGATGCAGCGCCCGCTCGAATACGACACGTATTTCGTCTTCTCCACGCAGGAGGAGATTGGCCTGCGCGGCGCGGGCACGGCGGCGTATATTCTGGAGCCCGATGCGGCGCTTGTGCTGGAGGGCACGACGGCGGGCGATATTCCCGGTGTGAGCCCGACGGACGCAGCGTGCAAAATGGGCGGCGGCGCAGTCATTTCCCTTACGGATATGCGTACCGTTTACCCGAAGGATTATTTCCGCCGCGCGATGGCGCTCGGTAAAGAAAACAATATTCCGGTGCAGCCGAAGACCGTGCGTGCCGGCGGCACAGACGCGGGCACCATTCACGTTTCCCGCGGCGGCGTGAAGACGCTGACGATCTCGCACCCGTGCCGCTATATCCACAGCGCGATCGCGATGACGACCGAAAAGGACATAGAGGCGGTCATTGACCTGATGGTGCTGATGATGGCGGAAATTTCCGGCGGCAAGCTGTAATGATCCGTCTTGCGGAAAATTTAGAAGCGCTCTCTATGTCGTGCGGAAGTTCTCCGTTTGGCTGCCAAATCCGGTCTAAAGCGCAGGCGTATGGCTTCCATCAGTCGTTCGCGCAGTTTTGGACGGACGGGGAAGCCGCCTACGGAAAAACGGACGGCTCCGTCTGCATTGCGGGGGAGATCACCGACGCGGACGAGGCGCGTGCGTTTTTGAGTGCGGTGGGCACAAATGAAGTCGTGTGCAGCGCGGAGAATGCCGAAAAGCTGGGGCTAAACATCACCGAAAGCGGCGCGATTTTGCAAAAAGTGCTGCGAAATGGGACTGTGCAGCCTGCGGAGGAAATTTCTCCGAGAGAGATTTATGCTGTGCTGAAAGCAAACGGCATGGTGGGGGAGTTCGAGCCGTTTTACCTCGATTTATCCCACCGCATGCGGCACGGCACGGTGCGCTGCGCGGGTGTTTCGGCAAATGGGAAGACCGTCGCCGTGGCTGCAGCAGTGCTCGGCGAAAGCGCGAGCCTCATTTCTGCTGTGGCGGTGCTGCCGAAATTTCACCGCAGGGGGCTTGGCACGGCGGTTGTCCGAAAAATAGAGCGAATGCTGCCGAGCGGCACGGTGTATATCCTGCGCGAAGAACGCAAAAACGAGGCGTTTTATGACGCTTTGGGCTATAAACCGTGCGGCGCATGGGCGCAGGGAAAATTATGCAATTAAAATAATTCAGATAAAGGAAGGCTTTTGCGTTTGCGAAAGCGGGTTTACTATGTACGAGTTTTTTAAAATGGATGACCGCGTGCTGAAGGCGGCGGAGGAAGCGGAGCAGAAGGCTGCGCCGTACCTTGCGAAAATTTCCGAAACACAGCGGTATAATCAGGAGAAGATGCAGGCTGCGTTCATGCAGGCAGGCGTCAGCGAGAGCCACTTTGTGGCAACGACAGGCTACGGCTATGGCGACCGCGGCCGCGACGTGCTGGACGAAGTGTACGCGCGTGCCCTTGGTGCGGAGGACGCGCTGTGCCGCTATAATTTTGTCAGCGGCACGCATACGCTTACCGTAGCGCTTTTTGGCGTTCTGCGCCCGGGCGATACGATGCTGAGCGTTACCGGCATGCCGTATGATACGCTGCGCGGCGTGATCGGCATTACGGGCGACGGCAACGGCTCATTAAAGGAGTTTGGCATAAACTACGAGCAGCTTGACCTGCTGCCGGACGGCACGCCCGACTATGACGGCATGGAGACGGCCATCACGCCGAAGCACCGCATGGTGTACATTCAGCGCTCCCGCGGGTACAGCCTGCGCCCGTCCCTGACGGTGGAGGAGATCGAGCGCATTGTAAAGATCGCAAAGCGCCGTGCGCCGGACTGCATTGTCATGGTGGATAACTGCTACGGCGAGTATGTGCAGAAAATGGAGCCGACGGCTGTGGGCGTAGACCTTATGGCGGGTTCGCTCATCAAAAATCCGGGCGGCGGCATTGCGCCGACGGGCGGCTACATTGCGGGCCGCCGCGACCTTATTGAAAGCTGCGCGTATCGCCTGACGACCCCGGGTACGGGTCGTGAGATCGGCTGCACGCTCGGCAACAACCGCGAGCTTTTCATGGGCACGTTCCACGCGCCGAACGTCACGGGTGAAGCCTTAAAGACCGCTGTGTTCACGGCGGCGCTGTTTGAGGGCTTCGGCTTTGACGTGACTCCGCGCTACGATGAGCCGCGCGCGGATATTATTCAGGCGGTGCAGCTGCGCGAGCGCGAGGCGCTGTGCGCATTTATCCGCGGCATTCAGCAGGGCGCGCCGGTCGATTCCTTCGTTGTGCCGGAGCCGAGCCCCATGCCGGGCTACGACTGCGACGTCATCATGGCGTCCGGCTCGTTCACGTTTGGCTCGTCCATTGAGCTTTCTGCGGACGCACCGCTGCGTGAGCCGTTTGCGGCATGGATGCAGGGCGGTGTGAACTTCAACAGCGGCCGCCTCGGTGCGATTTTGGCGGCACAGTCCATGCTGAACGCGGGCTTTTTGAATCTCTAAATTATAAATTTTCGGCGGCAGGCTTCGGTTTGCCGCTTTTTTGTTGTCAATTTATCCGGAAGATAAAACTTTTATCTTCCTTTTTGAATTAAACCGTGCTATACTTTTTTTAACAACTTTTAGGGGGGTTACCATGAGAGACAGAAAAAAGGCGCAGGCTTTGGCGCACGAGCTTGTTTCCAAAATGACGATAGAGGAACGCGCTTCACAGCTGAAATTTGATGCGCCGCCCGTTGAACGGCTGGGCGTTCCGGCGTACAACTGGTGGAACGAAGCGCTGCACGGCGTGGCGCGCGCCGGCACGGCGACGATGTTTCCGCAGCCCGTTGCTATGGCGAGCATGTTTGACCCGGAGATGATCCGAAAAATCGGCGATGTCGTTGCGACGGAGGCCCGCGCGAAGTACAACGAAGCTTCTAAGCACGGCGACCGCGATATTTATAAGGGCCTCACGTTCTGGTCGCCGAATATCAACCTGTTCCGCGACCCGCGCTGGGGCAGAGGGCAGGAGACGTACAGCGAAGACCCGTACCTCACGGCGCGGCTCGGCGTGGCGTACATCAAGGGCTTGCAGGGTGACGGGAAATATTTGAAGGTCGCGGCGTGCGCGAAGCACTACGCTGTGCACAGCGGCCCGGAGGCCATTCGCCACGAATTTGACGCCGAGGTGAGCCAGAAGGATTTGTGGGAGACGTATCTGCCCGCGTTTGAAGCCGCTGTGAAAGAGGGCGAAGTGGAGGCCGTGATGGGCGCATACAACCGCACGCTCGGCGAGCCGTGCTGCGGCAGTGACCTGCTCATCCGCAAAATTCTGCGCGGCAAGTGGGGCTTTCAGGGACACTTTGTCTCCGACTGCTGGGCGATTTCCGATTTTCACCTGCACCACCACATCACGACCACCGCGCCGGAATCCGCTGCGCTCGCCATTAAGATGGGCTGTGACGTAAACTGCGGCAACACATATCTGCATTTGCTGCGCGCGCTCGAGGACGGGCTCATCACCGAGGACGACATCACGACGGCGGCGGAGCGGCTCTTTACCACGCGTTTTATGCTCGGCGAGTTTGACGAAAACTGCGAATACAATTCCATTCCCTATGAGGTCGTGGAGTGCCCGGAGCATTTGGCGCTCAGCGAGGAAGCCGCGCGCAGAAGCGTTGTGCTGCTGAAAAACGACGGCATTTTGCCGCTTGATAAAGCGAAAATCAAGACGATCGGCGTCATCGGCCCGAATGCGAACGACCGCATGGCGCTCATCGGCAACTACCACGGCACGGCGTCAAGATATATCACGGTGTTGGAGGGCATCCAGGACTATGTAGGCGACGACGTGCGCGTGCTGTACGCCGAGGGTTGCCACCTCTACAAAGACCGCGTGGAGGGGCTGGGCCTGCCCGGCGACCGCCTTTCCGAAGCCGAGACCGTGGCGGAGCACAGCGATGTTGTGGTGCTGGTGACGGGTCTCAATGAAAATCTTGAGGGCGAGGAGATGGACCAGAGCAATTCTGTCGGCTCCGGCGACAAGGCGAATTTGCTGCTGCCCGCGCCGCAGAGAAAGCTGATGGAGGTTGTCGCGAAGACCGGCAAGCCCGTCATTCTCATCAACATGACCGGCAGCGCCATGGATTTGCGCTTTGCGGAGGAAAACTTCTCCGCCGTAGTGCAGGGCTGGTATCCGGGTGCACGCGGCGGCAAGGCGATTGCGGAGCTTTTGTTCGGCAAGTATTCCTTCAGCGGCAAGCTGCCCGTGACGTTTTATAACGACTCCGACGAGCTGCCCGCGTTTACGGATTACGCGATGGAAAACCGCACGTACCGCTACTTTACGGGCGGCGTGCTGTATCCGTTCGGCTATGGCCTCACTTACGGTAAAACGGAAGTGACGAAAGCCGAAATGCGTGATGACGGCGAGCACTATACGATTACGGCGACGGTCAAAAATGAGGGCTGTGCCGTGCATGAGATTTTGCAGATCTATGTGCGTGACAATGAATCAGAATTCGCGGTGCGCAACCACAGCCTTTGTGCGTTTAAGGCGGTTTCGCTCGGCGCAAATGAGACGTGTGACGTCGAGATCACCGTGCCGAAGGCCGCGCTTGAAATTGTGGACGACACCGGCACGCGCCGCGTAGACAGCCGCAGCTTCACGTTCTTCGTCGGCACCTCGCAGCCGGATGACCGCAGCGCGGAGCTGCTTGGTACCCGCCCGGTTGCGGTAGAACTCAAGCTGTAATAAAGTAAATGCAAACGACCCTTTCGCGGCAATCTGCCCACCGAAAGGGTCGTTTTGTCTGTGACTTTTTAAGGCTTTCCATTTACAAAATTTACCGAAAGTTGTATACTGATACTGCTATTTTTTAATTCGGAAAGGCAAAAGTATGGCTGCAGATATAAAGAAAAACGATGATTTTTCAAAGGGACCGATTTCCAAAACGATCCTGCGCCTTGCGGTGCCGATGGTGCTGGCGCAGTTTGTGAACGTCTTATATAATATCGTAGACCGCATGTATATCGGGCATATTTCCGATACATCGGTGGATGCGCTGACGGGCGTCGGCGTGACGTTTCCGATTTTACTGATGGTGACGGCGTTTGCGAATTTATTCGGCTCGGGCGGTACGCCGTTGTTTTCTATGGCGCGCGGTGCGGCACAGCAGGGCGGCGAAGAGGGCGAAAAGCAGCGTGAGCGCGCCGCAGACGTGATGAACAACACGTTCTCGATGCTCGTCATTACGGGCGTAATTTTGTGCATTGCGGTGCTGCTCGTCAAAAAGCCGGTGCTGTATCTCTTCGGCGCGAGCGACGCGACGTACCCTTATGCGGACAGTTATCTTTCGGTTTACATGCTCGGCAGCGTATTCATGATGGTCTCACTTGGCATGAACGGGTTCATCAATGCGCAAGGCTTTGCGAACCGCGGCATGCTGACGGTCGTTATCGGCGCAGTGGTGAACATTGCGCTTGACCCGCTGTTTATTTTTGTGTTCAACATGGGTGTGCAGGGCGCGGCGCTTGCAACGGTGCTTTCGCAGCTCGTTTCCGCCGTGTGGGTGGTGCGCTTCCTGCTCGGTAAGCGTACGCTGTTTCGTTTGGAGTTAAAGCGCATGCGCCCGCAGGCAAAGCTTATCGGCAAGATCACCTCGCTTGGCATTTCGGGCTTTATCATGGGCTTTACGTCGAGCGCTGTGCAGGTGGCGTGCAACGCGATGCTCTCGCAACACGGAGGCGACCTGTTCGTTGCGGTCATGACGGTCATCAACTCCATTCGCGAAGTGACATATACGCCGGTAAACGGTGTGACATCTGCCGCGGCGCCGGTGGTCAGCTTCAACTACGGCGCACAGAAATATAAGCGCGTGCGCGGCGTGATTGTGTTCACGACGGTCGTTTCATTCAGCTATATGGTGCTTGTATGGCTCGTGCTAAGGCTGTTCCCACACGTGTTTATTCAGCTTTTTAACGGCGACCCGCAGTTGCTCGAAACATGCACGCACGCCATGCACATTTATTTCTTCGGGTGCTTTATGATGGCGCTGCAAATGTCGGCGCAGTATGTTGTGCAGGCGATGGGTCGCGCAAAGCAGGCGGTTTTCTTTTCACTGCTCCGCAAGGTCATCATCGTCATTCCGTTGACGTTTTTGCTGCCGCAGATTCCCGCTGTCGGTGTGGACGGTGTGTTCTGGGCGGAGGCTATCTCGAACTTTGTGGGCGGCGGCGCGTGCTACATTACGATGCTGTGCACCGTCTGGCGCGAATTAAAACACAAAGAAATGGGCGAGCTTGCACAGGCGAAAAAGTAAAAAGAACGGAGCCGCGCATGGGTGATAAACCTGTGCGGCTCCGTTTTTTGTATGCGGTTTATTCTGCGGTGTCGGGTGAGGGGGCGGTGCTTTCTGTGCCATTTGCATCGCTTTCGGAAGCGGTCGGCTCTGCGGCGGGGTAATCGAACGCGCCCAGCACATCGCCGGTCGTTTCGTCTTTTACGGTGAAGTGCACTGTGAAGCTTTCTGTGTCCTCGCCCGTAAACGCCGCGTAGAGCAGCGCGGGAATGTACACGGCCTGCGCAGCGGCGTTGTCGCGCTCCGGTTTATACAGGTCTTTGGTGCTCAGAATTTCGGCGCTGCGGCCGTCTTCGGAAAGCGTGACGCTTTTTATAAACGGCCACGTGCCGTCCTCCGGCAAAGCGATGATCTGCTCGTGCAGACTTTCCTTCAGCGCGGCGCAGACGGCATCACGCTCGTCTTTTGTCATTTCTACCGTGCAGGAGCCGTCGTCATTTGTGGTGACGTTTGTAAGCCCCAGCCGGTGCGCCGCGGCGGTGATGTCGAGCCCTGTGCGGCGCAGGGTGTCCTTGGAAATCTGCACGGTGTAATCCCGCTGCGGTTCGGAAGACGCGGCGGCAGGCGCTTCGCTTGCCGTTTCGGTCTGCCCGCCGCACGATGCCGAGGAAAAGATGAGTGTCGCCGCGAGCAGAAGCGCCGCCAAAAGCCGTTTTGCGTTTCTCATTTTGAACACCTCTTTATGAGCTTATCTTAAACTATATCATACCGTATTCGGCGAAAAAAGTCAAAAGAATCAAAAAGCTGTTCGAAATCGGAACTTTTTCACAAAAATATGTGGAAACAGAAGAAAAAACATGGTATACTGAAACCGATCATGCAGGGAATGGAGGGATCCGATTGACCGGTGCGATTTTAGGAGACATTGCCGGCTCGCGGTTTGAGTTCAGCAAACCGAGCGGGTTCAACTATAAAAAGGTGGAGCTTTTTGGGAACAACTGCTTTTTCACGGACGATACGGTGCTGACCATCGCGACGAAATACGCGCTTTTAAATGACATCAGCTATGCAAAGGCTTATGGCAAATTCGGGCGTATGTACAGAGACGTGGGGTACGGCACGATGTTTCAGCGCTGGCTGGACGGACATGCCGAAACGGGCTATGGCAGCTTCGGCAACGGCGCGGCCATGCGCGTCAGCTACATCGCTTACCACTTTGATACGCTGGAAAAGGTGGAGGAAGAAGCGAAAAACAGCGCCATGTGCACACACAACCACATAGAGGGCCTGAAAGCCGCTGTTGCGACCGCGGGGCTCATTTACCTTGCGCTGCACGGCGAGCGCAAAAAGGACCTGAAAAAATACTTTAACAAAGAGTTTGAATACCCCGTGCATAAGCCGCTGTGGGCGTACCGGCCGAAGGCGAAGTTTGATGCTACGGCGGAGGGGACCATGCCGCTTGCGTTCCGCTGCTTTATGGAAAGCGAGGATTGGGAAAGCTGCATCCGCAATGTGTTCAGCGTGAAGTGCGACACCGACACCGTGGCGTGCATTGCGGGCGGCATTGCGGGCGCATACTATAAGCGGACGGTGGAAAACGAAAAGGATCTTTTAAAACGCTACCTTATCAAGCCCGATAAGCGCAAGGTCGGCGAGTTTGACCGCTTTTTATACGATTGGGCTACAAAGTAACATTTCCGCATATATTTGAATTTCGGTATTGAAAAACCGCCTGTGTTTTTTTGAAACGGGCGGAGCGACGCAGGGATCGCCGCGATTTTTAAGGGAAAGGGTTTATCAGAACATGATTATTGACACATATCAGTCCGGCGCCGTGATGCGTATTTTGCAAAGCGGCAAGATTTACCGCGCAAGCCCCAGTATTTCGTTTAAGAAGGAGTACGCCGCGCTCATCGATATGCTCGACCTGCACTGCGAATGCCCCATATTCGGCGTGGTGCGCGGCAGAAAGCAGAATACCGGCGGACGCGTTTCGGGTGCGGTGCGCATCCGTCTCAATGTCCCGCGCGAATACGTGAAGCTGACCGAGTACACCGACTGGGCGGATTTTCTCGACAACTTCAAATACACGAACCCGAACGATTATTCCACCATCATCGTCGGCAGCTTGGATGTGAAATCTTCGGACCATCTCCGTGTGGTGGAGAGCCTTAAGCACCAGCGGCATCTGTTCCAGTACAAAATGCCGCAGGCGATTTTGGAGTATATTGACCCGAAATGGGTGGTACGGTATAAAGTCATCACAAACACAAGAGAGCAGGAGGACCGCAAGGAGCACCGGCTCAATTTCTTCCGTTGGTAAGGAGGGCTTGAACTTGAAAATCGGTCAATACATTTTATCGCTTGACCAGGGCACGACCAGTTCGCGCGCCGTGTTGTTTGACGCTTTGGGCGGCATTGCGGGCATGGGACAGCGCGAATTTACGCAGATTTACCCGCAGCCCGGCTATGTGGAGCACGATGCCGTGGAGATCTTGCAGACGCAGCTTTACGCCATGCGGCAGGCGGTGCATGAGGCGGAGATCACCGCGGAGGACATCGCTGCCATCAGCATCACGAATCAAAGAGAGACCACCGTGGCGTGGGACAGCGAGACGGGTATCCCGATCTGCAACGCCATTGTGTGGCAGTGCCGCCGCACCGCGCCGGAATGCGAGCGGTTAACAGCCGAGGGACTTGAGGAGTACATTCATAAAACGACGGGACTCATCATCGACCCGTATTTTTCCGGCACCAAAATGAAGTGGATTTTGGATAACGTGCCGAAGGCCAAAGTGCTCGCGAAGGAGCATCGCCTACGCTTCGGTACCATTGATACGTGGCTCATTTATTCGCTCACAGAGGGCGAAAGCTATGTGACGGACGTGACGAACGCTTCGCGCACCATGCTGTTTGACATTCAAAAGCTTGATTGGGACGAGAAAATGCTGAACGTGTTCGGTATCCCGCGTGACGCGCTGCCGAAAGTCGTGGACTCCTCCGGCATTGTGGGCATGTGCTCCGAAACGATACTCGGCAGGAAAATTCCGATTGCGGGCATTGCGGGCGACCAGCACGCCGCGCTGTTCGGACAGTGCTGCTTTGATAAGGGCATGGCGAAAAATACATACGGCACGGGCTGCTTTGTGCTGATGAACACGGGTGATAAGCCGGTTTTCTCCGACCGGGGGCTTATTACGACGATCGGTTGGTGCGTGAATGGCGAGACGACCTATGCGCTTGAGGGCAGTGCGTTTAACGCGGGCTCGGCCATCAAATGGCTGCGCGATGAGTTGAAGCTTATCGCGAACCCGCAGGAAGCGGACCTTCTTGCGGAGACCGTGGAGGACGCAGGCGGCGCGGTGTTTGTGCCGGCGTTTACAGGGCTTGGTGCACCGTACTGGGATATGTATGCGCGGGGCGCACTGCTCGGCGTGACGCGCGGTACGTCTAAGGCGCACATCTGCCGCGCTGTGCTGGAAAGCATTGCGTATGAAAGCTATGACCTCGTGAAAGCTATGGAAGCGGGCAGCGGCACGGAAATTTCCGAGCTGCGCGTGGACGGCGGCGCATCGAGAAGCCGTTTTTTGATGCAGTATCAGGCAGATTTATTGCACTGCGCCGTGAGACAGCCGAAGTGTCTGGAAACCACCGCGCTCGGCTCTGCCATGCTGGCGGGGTTGGCCGTCGGTGTGTGGGAATCGCTGGATGAGCTTAGAACCGTGTGGAAGCTTAAAAATGCGTATGACCCGCAAACGGCAGCAGGCAGCGAAGCAAAAGCGCTGAAACGCTGGCATAAGGCCGTGGAAAGATCCATGGGCTGGGCGGACGGTTTGGATTAAGCCAAAGTTAAGCACAGCGAAGCGACGTAAAAGTTTTCGCCAGCCTTTTTCAAAAGGCTGTGGAATCCAAGGGTGAAACCCTTGGTCGAGCTCCGCAGAGCTCGAAATCCTTTTGCCTGCCATAAAATCAGGACAGGAGAGGGAACAGTCCAGTGGACTGTTCCCTCGTGGGAGACCCAATTAGGGGGTCTCCCAAAAGGCGTCCACAAAGACGCCTTTAAAATACCAAACAAGCTAGCATAGAAGCACGCAGACCAGTTTTTCTGCGTGCTTTCTTTTTGCCTAAAATCAAAGAAAGTCGTTTTGATTGAGGGAAGCGAAAAATCCTGTTGACGGATAAAACAATATGTGATACTATATTATCACGCTAAATCAAAGTAATAGGGAGGCGACGGGATGATCGCAATTATAGATTACGGCGCGGGCAATATCCGCAGCGTGGAAAAAGCGCTTATGCATATCGGCTGTGAGGTCGAAGTCACACAGGACCCGAGCATTCTCATGAAAGCCGACGGCGCCGTGCTGCCGGGCGTCGGTTCATTTGGCGACGCCATGCACGAGCTGCGCGGGAGAGAACTGGAAGCGCCGATTAAAGCGTTCGTCGCCTCCGGCAAGCCGTTTTTGGGTATTTGTTTAGGGCTGCAAATCCTGTTTGAGAGCAGCGAGGAGTCCCCGGGCGTCTCCGGCCTGTCGCTTTTAAAAGGTAAGGTGTTGCGTATTCCTGCTGCGCCGGGGCTGAAAATTCCGCATATCGGGTGGAATTCGCTTGAAATCAAAAAGGACGGCGGGTTGTTCCGAAGCATTACGGGCGAGCCGTATGTGTACTTTGTGCACTCGTATTATTTAAAGGCCGAAGAGGACGTTGTGACCGCTACGGCGCAGTACGGTGTGGAAATTCATGCGGCGGTGCAGAAAAATAACCTCATGGCATGTCAATTTCACCCGGAAAAAAGCGGAGCGTTGGGACTGAAGCTGCTCGAAAACTTCGCCGCCATGACGCAGGGAAAGGGGGGCGTGTAATGTACGCCAAACGCATTATCCCGTGCCTTGACCTTAAAAACGGCAGGGTTGTTAAGGGCACAAATTTCGTGAATTTGCGCGATGCGGGCGACCCTGTGGAGGCTGCCGTCGAATACGACCGGCAGGGCGCGGACGAGCTTGTTTTGCTCGACATCACCGCGTCCTCCGATGCGCGCGGTATCATGCTGGATATCGTTTCCCGCGTGGCGAACAGCATATTTATCCCGTTTACGGTGGGCGGCGGCATCCGTACGGTAGAGGATTTCACGGCGCTGCTGCGCGCGGGCGCGGATAAGGTTTCGGTAAACTCCGCCGCGCTGAAAAACCCACAACTCATTGCGGACGCGGCGTATAAATTCGGCAGCCAGTGCGTTGTGATGGCGATGGACGCGAAGCGCCGCCCGAACGGCGCGGGCTGGACGCTGTATTTAAACGGCGGCCGCGTGGACACGGGCATTGACGCCGTAGAATGGGCAAAGCGCGCGGAGAAACTCGGCGCGGGTGAAATTCTGCTGACGAGCATGGATTGCGACGGCACGAAGGCCGGGTATGACCTGGAGCTGACCCGCGCAGTTTCCGAAAGCGTGGGCATTCCGGTCATTGCATCCGGCGGTGCGGGCAAGATGGAGCACTTTAAGGACGCGTTTACAAAGGGTAAGGCGGACGCGGTTTTGGCGGCATCACTTTTCCACTTCCGCGAGATCGGCATACCGGAACTCAAGGGTTACCTTGCGGAAAACGGCATCCCGGTGCGCCGGTGAAATTTAATAGAATGATTGAAGGACACTCCCGCATATCTTTTGGTGCGGGGGTGTTTACTTATGAAAAGACATTTTCTTGGCTTCTGTTTGGCTGCTGTATTGCTGATCGGTGTGTTCTGTCCGCTTGCGCGTGCCGAGACGCCGGATTTCCCCGCGCAGGCTTTGGTGCTGATGGAAGCCTCCACGGGTCAGGTGTTATACGAAAAGTCTGCCCATGTGCAGCGACCTTGTGCGTCCATCACGAAGGTGATGACGCTTTTGCTCGTATTTGAGGCAATCGATGCAGGCACGCTGCATCTGGACGATGTGCTCACGGCCTCGGCGCACGCGGCGGGCATGGGCGGCTCGGACATTTGGCTCAAGGAGGGCGAGCAGATGACCGTAGACGACCTCATCAAAGCGTGCGTGGTGATGAGCGCGAACGACGCGGCGGTCGTTTTGGCGGAGGCAGTCGCGGGCAGCGAGGACGCATTTGTGGAGCGCATGAACGCCCGCGCGGCGGAGTTAGGCATGAACGACACCGTTTTTAAAAACTGCAACGGTCTTGACGAAGATGGGCACATTACGAGCGCTTATGATGTGGCGGTGATGAGCCGCGCGTTGATGCAGCACGAGAAAATATTTGATTACACGCTCATCTGGATTGATTATGTGCGTGACGGGCAGACGCAGCTTGTGAACACAAATAAGCTCGTGCGCACGTATGACGGCATTTTGGGGCTGAAAACCGGCACGACAAGTGCGGCGGGCAGCTGCATTTCGGCTGCGGCAGAGCGAAACGGTATGCGGCTCATTGCGGTAGTGCTCGGTGCGGAAAATACGAAAGACCGCTTTTCGGCCGCGTCTTCGCTGCTCGACTACGGTTTTGTAAACTGGAAGCTGACGACACCGGAGCTCCCGGAACTGCCCGAGCTGCCCGTTACGGGCGGCATGGTGAGCGCCGTTTCGCTTGAGTGTGAAGCTCCAAGCGGCGTTTTAACAGCCTCGGGCGACGCGGAGATCGGGATAAAGCTCATTTTGCCGGAAAACGTTCCTGCGCCGGTAGAACCGGGGAATGTGCTCGGTACGGCGGAGGTCGCGCTGAACGGCGACACGGTGCAGTCGCTCAAAATCACGGCGAAAACCGAAGCGCCCGCCATCACATTTTCTTCCGCATTGCAATATTTTTTGGCTTGTTTTTTCGCAGCATAAGCGGCGTGAAATCTGATTTGCAAAAAAACCTTCGTTAACTTTTCATGAAATCCGCGTTGTGCACTTGCAAAATGCGTCAAATTATTGTATGATGAAAGCACATAGATTTGACTTGTGGTGTACCTTGCATAAAGTGGGACTGTGAAAACGGTTTCACACGTGCAAAAGCATCATCATGCAAATAGGAGGCAATAGAAATGGCATTGAAATTGGAATGCGGATACTTGAAGGGCTTTATCGGCGAGCACGAATACGCTGCAATGGCTTCTCAGGTTGAGAGTGCACATGCGCTTCTGGCATCCGGCAAGGGTCCGGGAAATGATTTCCTCGGCTGGGTGGACCTGCCCACCAATTACGATAAAGAGGAATTTGCACGCATCAAGGCGGCTGCGGAGCGCATCAAGAAGAACACGGATGTGTTTATCGTCATCGGCATCGGCGGCTCCTACCTCGGTGCACGCGCAGCAATCGAGTTCCTCAAGAGCGAGCACTACAATGCACTGAAGAAAGATACGCCGGACATCTATTTCACCGGCAACAGTATTTCTTCCACCGCGCTGGCGGAGCTGGTTGAGATCTGCGAGGGCAAGGATATTTCCATCAACATGATTTCCAAGTCCGGCACCACCACAGAGCCGGCTATCGCGTTCCGTGTTTTCCGCGAGATCCTCGAGAAGAAGTACGGCAAGGAAGAAGCAAAGAAGCGTATTTTCTGCACGACCGATAAGGCGCGCGGCACGTTGAAGCACCTTGCGGACGAAGAAGGCTACGAGACCTTCGTTGTACCGGATGATGTCGGCGGCCGTTACTCCGTTCTCACCGCTGTGGGTCTGCTGCCCATCGCTGTGGCCGGTGCGGATATCGACGCACTCATGGCGGGCGCACAGAAGGCACAGGCTGCCTACAACAACCCGAACATGGAAGAAAACGATTGCTACAAGTATGCTGCCATTCGCAACATTCTTTACAATAAGGGCAAGACGACCGAAGTGATGGTCAGCTACGAGCCGTGCTACACGCTCATGAACGAGTGGTGGAAGCAGCTGTACGGCGAGAGCGAGGGCAAGGACGGCAAGGGCCTGTTCCCGGCATCCGTTGTCTTCTCCACAGACCTGCACTCCATGGGTCAGTACATTCAGGACGGCAGACGCAGCCTCTTTGAGACCGTGATGCTGTTTGAGAAGCCGAAGCGCGAAGTTGTCATCGGCAACGACCCGGCAAACGTAGACGGCCTCAATTTCCTCGAGGGCAAGAGCATGGCGTATATCAACCGCAAGGCGTTTGAGGGCACCGTGCTGGCACACAACGACGGCGGCGTGCCGAACGTTGTGATCTCCGCTCCCGATTTCTCCGAGGATACCCTCGGCCAGATCATCTACTTCTTCGAGAAGGCCTGCGCCATCTCCGGCTATCTCCTCGGCGTGAACCCGTTCAACCAGCCGGGCGTTGAAAGCTATAAGAAGAACATGTTTGCTCTGCTCGGCAAGCCGGGTTACGAAGGCGAAAAAGAAGCACTGGAAGCAAGACTTTCCAAATAAAAAGGCGTAAATCCGCACCTGCGGAAAAAATACACAGGAGGACTTCACTATGATCACTCTTTTAATCGGCAAAAAAGGCTCCGGCAAAACCAAGAAGCTCATCGAGCTTGCAAACGAAGCGGTTCAGAACTCCAACGGCAACGTTGTTGTTATCGAAAAGGGCCTTAAGCTTACTTACGATATTTCCCACAAGGCACGTCTTGTTGACTCCGACGCTTACGGCATTGAGGGTCTGGACGCACTTGTAGGCTTTGTCAGCGGCATCTGCGCTGCAAACTACGATGTGACGGACGTTTTCGTTGATTCCACCCTGAAGATCACCGGCAAGGGCGTTGAGGAAGTTGAGCCGCTTACCGCGAAGCTCAAGACGCTCAGCGAATCTTCCAACGTGAACATCTGCCTGCTCATTTCTGCTGACGCAGAGGAACTGCCGGCTTCCGTTCGTGAATTTGTCGCGAAGTAATTTCGGCCTCAAAAAGCCTTTGCACCGCCCGAAACAGTAACGAAAAGCAGTGCAAAAACGAAAAAAGCAACAGTGTTTCGGCGGAAACGACCCGCCGAACACTTTTTTTCGCGGCATAATGCCGAATTTTCAAATTTTTCTTGACAAAACCGCGCGTGGTATTTATAATATATCAAGTACGGTATGAGGAAAAACTATGCTTATCGATTTGAAAAAATATTTCTCGGGAGAGGATATTTCACAGGCGATCGATTATACGGTCGATCTGTCGGAGGTGGAGATTGACGGCTGTAAGCCGTTTGTCACGCCGGTTCAGGTCAAGGGCAGCATCCGTTCGTTCGCTTCCAGTGCGGAGCTGAACGTGGAGGTGCGCTATGCGTATTCGATGCCGTGCAACAGGTGCTTGACGTTGACGCGTAAAGAGCTTTGTCACAACATTTCTCACGTGATTGTGAACAAGCTGAATGATGAAGAGGATTTTGAAGATTATATCGTGATTGAAGGCGATGAGCTGGATTTGGACGAGCTGATTTATTCCGATATCATCCTTTTGACGCCGACGAAATTCCTTTGTAAGGAAGACTGCAAAGGGCTTTGCCCCACTTGCGGCAAAAACCTGAACGAAGGCGACTGCGCCTGTGCAAAGCAGCAGACAGATCCCCGTCTGGAGGCTCTGCGGCAGCTGCTACAATAATTCCAGATAACCAAAGTTTTAGTTTAATATAAGGAGGTGCTGACGATGGCGGTACCCAAGAGAAAAGTGTCCAGTGCCAGACAGAATAAGAGACGTTCTAACGTGTGGAAGCTTAGCGCTCCTGCCCTTATGAAATGCCCGCAGTGCGGAGAGTATAAGACACCTCACAGGGTTTGCGGTAACTGCGGTTACTACAACGGCAGAGAAGTTGTTAAGAAGGAAGCATAATTTTGCCTGAAACAATAATTGTGCCAGATAGAGAAGGGGCATTTGCGTGCTCCTTCTCTATTGTTTTGTCGGCATTTTTTGGTGCCGAGCCGTAAAACAGCGGCAAATTTCGCGCATACTACCTCAAAACGGAAGGGAGAAAAGCTGTGGCAGTTGAAATTTTCGGCGTGGATAAAAACAGCCTTGCCGAGCGGGCAGGCATAAAGCCGCACGATAAGCTTATTTCAATCAATGGGCATGACATCACGGATATTCTCGATTTCCGTTTTTACGAGACGAACACCCATCTGCATGTGGTATACGAAACGGCGGAGGGCGAGCGGCGCGAAGAAAAATTCGTAAAGCCGCAGTACGGCGCACTGGGCCTTGCGTTTGAAACGTATCTTATGGATAGGCAGCGCTCCTGCCGCAACAAGTGCGTGTTCTGCTTCATTGACCAGCTGCCGCCCGGCATGCGCGAAACGCTCTATTTTAAGGATGATGATGACCGCCTTTCGTTTTTGTTCGGCAACTACATCACGCTGACGAACATTGATGAGCGCGAGATCGACCGTATCATTGAAATGCGCATCAGCCCTATTAATATTTCCGTGCATACGATGAATCCCACGCTGCGCTGCAAGATGATGCACAACCGCTTTGCGGGCGACGCGCTGCGTTTTGTGCGCAAGCTGGCGGAGCACAACATCAAGCTGAATTGCCAGATCGTGCTGTGCCCGGGGCTGAATGACGGCGATGAGCTGGAATTTACGCTTTCCGAAATGTACGCGCTCGGCGAGAGCTTACAAAGCGTCGCCTGCGTGCCGGTCGGCGTGACGCGCTACCGCGAGGGGCTGTATCCGCTGGAGACGTTTAACAAGGATACGGCGCGCGCGGCGATCGGGATTTTGGAGCGGTGGGGCGATAAATTTAAGGCAGAGCGCGGCTCGAGAACCGTGTTCCCGAGCGACGAGTTCTACCTCATTGCAAAGCGCGAGCTGCCGCCGTATGAATTCTACGAGGACTTCCCGCAGATTGAAAACGGCGTGGGTATGCTGCGCGACTTAGAAGAAGAATTTTCCTGGGCGGTTGAAGACGAGCCGGAGCGCGACATAAAGCGCCGCGTGACGATCCCGACGGGCGAAGGCGTGTATGCGTTTATGGAGCATGTGATGGACTTTGCGCGCGAAAAATTCCCGGGGCTCGAGATCAACCTTGTGCCTGTGCACAACGATTTCTTTGGCGGTACGGTCAACGTGACCGGGCTGCTCACGGGGCGTGACCTTGTGAACCGCTTGAGCCGCGAAAACCTTGGAGACGCAATTTTGCTTGCACCGTCCATGCTTATGGCGGACGAAGATATTTTCTTAGACGATATGACCGTGCAGCAGCTCAGCGAAAAGCTGGGTGTGCCGGCTTACAGAATGCATAAAGACGCCGCAGGCGAGCTCAAGGACATTTTGGGCACTGCGGAGTAAGGAAAAAAGAAGGAGGAAAACCGTATGTCAAGACCTATTGTAGCCATCGTGGGCCGACCGAACGTCGGTAAATCCACGCTGTTCAACAAGCTGATCGGGCAGCGCCTTTCCATCGTGGAGGACACGCCGGGCGTGACGCGTGACCGCATTTTCGGCGAGTGTGAATGGAAAAACAGAAAGTTTTCACTGGTAGATACGGGCGGCATCGAGCCGGAATCGAAGGATATTATTTTGTCCCAGATGCGCACGCAGGCGCAGATTGCCATTGATTCTGCGGACTGCATCATTTTCGTGACCGATGTGCGCACCGGCATGGTCGCAACGGACCTCAACATCGCACAAATGCTCCAGCGCAGCAATGTGCCGGTCATCGTGTGCGTCAATAAGTGCGATACGCTGGGCGACCCGCCGGCGGATTTTTATGAGTTTTATAACCTCGGCCTCGGCGACCCCATTCAGGTGTCTTCCGTGCACGGACACGGCACGGGCGACCTGTTGGATGCCGTCCTCGAGCATCTGCCGGAGGAAAAGGAAGAGGAGGACGAGGGCGAGATCATCAAGGTCGCCGTCATCGGCAAGCCGAACGTCGGCAAATCTTCCCTTGTGAACCGCGTTTCCGGCGAAAACCGCTGCATCGTTTCCAACATTGCGGGTACGACGCGCGACGCGGTGGATACCACCATCGAAAACAAGTACGGCGTATTTACGTTCATCGATACTGCCGGCCTGCGCCGCAAGAGCAAGGTGGAGGATTCCATTGAGCATTACAGCAACCTGCGCGCCGAAATGGCGGTGGACAGGGCAGACGTGTGCGTCATCCTCATCGATGCCACGGTCGGTTTTACGGAGCAGGACTCCAAGGTTGCCGGCATCGCGCACGAAGCGGGCAAGGGCTGCATCATTGCGGTCAACAAGTGGGACGCCGTTGAAAAAGACGACAAAACCATGCAGGAATATAAGACGAAGCTTGAAAAGGACTTTTCCTTTATGTCCTACGCGCCGATCATCTTCATCTCCGCGCAGACCGGCCAGCGACTTGACCGCTTGTTTGAACTCATCCACAAGGTTGCTTCCAGCAACGCGATGCGCATTACGACCGGCACCTTGAACGACATTCTGGCACAGGCAACGGCACGCGTACAGCCGCCGACCGATAAGGGCAAGCGCCTGAAGATCTACTATATGACGCAGGCTTCTACCAGACCGCCTACGTTCATTTGCTTTGTCAATTCCAAAGAGCTTTTCCACTTCTCGTACCAGCGCTATCTGGAGAACCGCATCCGCGAGATTTTCAGCTTAGAGGGCACGCCGGTGCGCATGATTGTGCGCGAGCGCGGCGACAAGGCAGACTGACGGGGAAGGACTTGATCTACATGGAAAATTTCGGTTCTTTAATTTTGCCGCTGCTGCTTTCGGCGCTTGTGGGGTATCTGCTTGGCAGTATCAGCTTTGCCATTTTGCTGACCAAAGCGTTTGCGCACGAAGATGTTCGCGCGCACGGCAGCGGTAACGCGGGTGCAACGAACGTGCTGCGCGTGGCGGGCAAAAAAGCCTCTGCGCTGACGTTTCTGCTCGATTTCTGCAAGTGTGTTGCGAGCGTTTTGGTCGGCTATTTTCTTGTAAAGCACGCGTGCGTTGCAAACGGCGTAGACCCCGAAATGGCGCGCCTTGGCATGTATGCGGCGGGCTTTTGCTGCATGATTGGCCACATGTACCCGCTGTACTTCGGCTTCCGCGGCGGCAAGGGCGTTGTGACCACGGCGGCGATGATGCTTTTGCTTGACTGGCGCGTGTTCCTCATTTGCTTTGCGGTGTTCCTTCTGGTGTTCCTGAAAAAGCGCATGGTTTCGCTTTCGTCTATTACGGCGGCGGCGATCTATCCCGTTGCGACGTTCTGCATGACGTATTTTGTGGACTGCTGCGTAGGCGGGCTGCCGGTGCTTTACGTTGTAATGGCAACACTTGTGGCGGCACTGATCGGCGCTACCGTTATCATCAAGCACCGCGCGAATATTAAGCGCATCCGAAACGGCACGGAATCTACGATCTCCTTTAAGAAAAAGTAAGTGTAAAGCGCAGTACCTATACAGAAAAAGGCGCACAAACGGCCGGGTTTGGCACTTTTCGTTTACATAATCTTGGAAAAACCTTCCAAATAGCCTGTGGCTTCTTGACAATTTTTCCATTGTGTATTATTATGTTTACTGGTCATACTATATTTTGCGATCACTTTTTCTTTAAATAGATGCGGCAGTGTATGTTTTGTTTTAGACTGCCTTAGTTTTTTGCGCACGGCATTGGGCTTTTTTCGTACCCGTGCTGTGTAGCTGCCCAATCGGCGGCAGCCCGTTTCAGGAATAAATCAGTCGGTCACGGACCGGCGGGCATAACGAAAGATCCTACTTCGTGCAGCGCGTTTCGGCGCTGTGTGGCGGCAGGCAGTGTGCCTTTGACTGCCGAGGATATGCCGCGCCCGCAGAAAGGAAAATTACAGTGGATAAATTTATCATCAAGGGCGGAAAGCGCCTGCACGGTGAGGTTGTCATCAGCGGCGCGAAAAACGCGGCTGTGGCGATCATTCCGGCCGTAGCCATGGCGGAATCTCCCTGCCGTATAGAGAACGTACCGAACATTTCCGATGTGAAGCTCAGTGCACGCATCCTGACCGAGATGGGCGCGACTGTGCGCTGGCTCGGCAAGAATACCGTGGAGATCGACCCGACCACCATCCACACGAACGTGGTGCCGAGCGAGTTGGGCCGCAAAATGCGCGGCTCTTACTACAATATCGGCGCTTTGCTCGGCCGCTGCTCCAAGGCCATTGTGCCGCTTCCCGGCGGCTGCGATTTCGGCGTGCGCCCCATTGACCAGCACATCAAGGGCTTTAAGGCGCTGGGCTGCACGTACAGCCTCAACGACGGCATGATCGAGGTCTCCGCAAAGGAGCTGCGCGGTGCGCACATTTATCTTGACATGGTCACCGTCGGTGCAACGATGAATATTATCCTTGCAGCCGTAAAGGCAAAGGGCCTTACGGTTATTGAAAATGCCGCGCGCGAACCGCACGTGGTTGATCTTGCGAACTTCTTAAACTCCATGGGTGCGAACATCAGCGGCGCCGGTACGGACGTCATCAAGATTCGCGGCGTGGAACATTTGAAGGGCATTACGTATTCGATTATTCCGGATCAGATTGAAGCCGGCACGTACATGGCGGCTGCGGCTGCAACGCGCGGCGATGTACTTGTGAAAAACGTGACGCCGAAGCACCTGGAATCCATCACGGCGAAGCTGATGGAGATGGGTGTGACGGTTGTGGAATATGACGACGCGGTGCGCGTGCGCTGCGACGGCCCGCTGAGTAAGTGCAACGTGAAAACGATGCCGCACCCGGGCTTCCCGACGGACATGCAGCCGCAGATCGCGGCGCTGCTCTCCATTGCGCAGGGCACGAGTATTTTAAACGAGAGCGTGTGGGAAAACCGTTTCCGCTATGTGGAAGAGTTGAAGCGCATGGGCGCACAGATCACCGTAGAGGGCAAGAGCGCCATTATTGAGGGCGTGGAATACCTGAAGGGTGCACCGGTGCGTGCGACTGACCTGCGTGCGGGCGCGGCGATGATCATTGCCGGTCTTGCTGCGCATGGCGTGACGAAGATTGAGGACATTGAGCACATTCAGCGCGGCTATGAGGACATTGTGGAGAAGTTCGTCGGCCTTGGCGCGGATATGTATTTGATGCTCGACCCCACAAACAGCGATACCGCAAAGATCGGTTAAAACCGTATACAGACCGTTTCGCCCCGACAAAACCTTGTCAGGGCGTTTTTTATGAAAACAGGGAGGGTGCAAATGGCAGAGCTTTGCCCGCTGTTCAGCGGCAGCACGGGAAACAGTTATTATATCGGTTCAAAATCTTCGGGCATTTTGGTGGATATCGGACGTAGTTGCAAGCAAGTGACGACTGTCATGCAGCGCTGCGGTATAGACCCGCTTTCCGTGCAGGGCATCCTCATTACGCACGAGCACAGCGACCACATCAGCGGTCTGCGTGTGTTCGCTTCCAAATACCATATTCCCGTGTTTGCCTCTAAGGGCACGCTGGGGGCCTTGGAATCGATGGGAATTTTAAACGACAAATATCCCGCCTACACGATTGAAGACACGTTAGAGCTCGCCGGAATGCACGTAAACGCGTTCCGCACGCCGCATGACTGCGCGGAGAGCTTCGGCTACCGCATAGAAGCCGAAGACGGACACACCGTCACGGTCGCGACGGACATTGGACACATCACGCCGGAGGTGGAAGAGAACCTGCACGGCACAGATCTTGCGGTCATCGAATCGAACCACGATATCGGTATGCTGCGCACGGGGCCGTACCCGTACAGCTTAAAGCGGCGCATTTTATCGGACTTCGGGCATCTCTCAAACACCGCGTGCGCCGACCTGCTGCCGGAGCTTTTTGAAGACGGCACAAAGCACTTTTTGCTGGCGCATTTGAGCCGCGAGAACAACACGCCGGACATTGCGCGGCAGACCGCCGTCTGCGGCATGCAGATGGCGGGCGTGGAGAATGCGGAGGACTACATATTGCAGGTCGCGCCGATCGAAAACCTGACCGGCGGCGCCATCACATTTTAACATAGGGAGACAATATGCTGGAGGTAAAGCTGATTTGCATCGGTAAGCTCAAAGAAAAATATTGGCGTGACGCCGTGCAGGAATACGCAAAGCGACTTTCCGCATTCTGCCGGTTCCAGATCATCGAACTGAACGAAGCGCGCATGCCGCAGGATCCGAATGCGGCGGAGATTGCAAAGGCGCTCGGCGAGGAATCGAAGGCGATTTTGGCGGCGGCGGGGCGCAGCACGCTTTACACGCTGTGCATTGAGGGCAAGCTTGTCTCCTCCACGCAGCTCGCGCAGCAGATCGACGCGGCGGCCGTAAACGGGGAGAGCAGCTTAGCGTTCGTTATCGGTTCGTCACACGGGCTGGATGACAGCGTGAAGCAGGGCTCGAAGCGCATTTCCATGTCGCCGATGACGTTTCCGCACCAGCTGGCACGCGTTATGCTGTGCGAGCAGCTGTACCGCGCGTTTTCCATCAACGCGGGCACGAAGTACCACAAATAATTTGAATACGAAAGGTTGAACGACATGATTAAGATCGAACGTACAAGCGTCATGAACTTTGAAAACGCCATCAGAGGCGCACGCAACCCCATGAACAGCTGGGACCGCATGGACAGCCACACCGAGCCGGACGGCACGTTCGTTTTCGGTGAAAACGACCTGAGCCTTGCAAAACGTCTGTGCAAGGCGGGTACGGATCACCGCAAATTTATCCGACAGATCTTCGTTTCGGTCGACCTCACCGCGCCGATCTACTGGTGGAAGGAATTCGACACGTATAAGGTGGGCACCGTGGCGAACTCCACGAGCACGATGCACAAAATTCAGGCGAAGACGTTTGAAGAAGCGGACTTCAGCTGTGACCGTATGGTGCCCGCGGCAAAGGAGAGCCTGATGCAGACCATTGGCGTGCTGGAAAAGCTGCGCGTGGAATTTGTGGAGACGAAGGACAAAGACCTTTGGTACAGCCTCATTCAGCTTTTGCCTTCAAGCTACAACCAGATGCGCACCTGTACCATGAACTACGAGAACATTGCGAACATGTATTTTGCGCGCCGCCACCACAAGCTGGACGAGTGGCACGTGTTCTGCGCATGGGCAGAGGAACTGCCGTATTTTAAGACGCTGTTTATTGAAAACGACGCGTAAAAAGGCGTAAAATACAGAAGATCGGTAGGTAAAATGCGCTGCCGGTCTTCTTTTTATTTCTAAAATGTGAATTTTTTGAAAAAAACTGCCTCATCGATAGTTTTTTTATTCCAAATCCCTTGACAAATTGCAAAAATAAAAATATACTGATATTACTTTCGACAGGATTAGTTGAAACAATATGGAATATGAAAATTGTCAGGAGGATATAGCATGAAAAGAAAAAAACCATATATCCGTTTAACGAATTCCGAATTTGCGATGATGCAGCTCCTTTGGGAGGCCGGCCGTCCGTTGAACCGCGCAGAGATCATGGAGATTGCGCTGCGTGACCCGGAGAATCCGCTGTTTGCGAAGAACTCCTTCCACGTTATCATCAACAATCTGATCGGTTACCAGTTCATTGCAGCTTTCATCAATGACGGCCCCGGCAGAAAGAATGCCCGCCGCTTCGCGCCTTTGCTGACCCGCAATGAATATGCCGGTTTGCAGATTGCTACGACTGAGCACTACAAGGCTTCCGATATTCCGGAGATTGTTGCCGCTATCTTTAAGTACACGAAGGACGCGAATAAGGAAGAGCTTCTCCCGAAGATTGAAGAAGCTGTGCGCCGCTGCAAGTAAACGGAAAACAACATGCGCTATGAAGACGGCAGGGGTTGCTCTGTCGTTTTTCTTTTTTACAAGAATTCGACCGGAAAGCGCCTGAATATACAGAATTATATAATTATATGCAAATTTGATATAATGAGAAGCGAAATTGACGGAACGGATTTTTAAAAAAGACAATAGTTGTTGCCACAAAAGTACAATCAGTGAGTTTTTATATTACTTGTTCCTGTTATTGTCATAAAGAAAGAAGCGGAGATGCCCTTAAAAACCGGGGCGTCTCCGCTTTTTGCATGCAAGTAGAGTTTAAAGTGTCAGTTTCATGCCGTCGTAGGAAATTTCGATGTCGTGCGGCGCGGCAAGCTCCACGAGCTCGTCATACAGAAGATGACCATTGTGCGAGAAGTGGTTCATCACGCAGTGGGTGTGTTTGTCAACAATACCGAGCGCTTCGAGCTCCTCCTTGAGGCGGATGACCTCCGGCGCGCCCATGTGCGTGCTTTTAAAGCCGCAGTCTTCATAGCCGAGCGTAGTGTCGAAGCTGAAAAGATCGGCGGGCTTTTTCTGCGCCTTGAGGTAATCCCACACCTCTGGAAAATAGTAGCCGCTGTCGTGCATATAGAAGACAGATTTATCCTCGCGTGTATCGACAATGTGGTACACGAACGGCTGGTGCGAGGGGTTCATGTGGTTTGCGGGCAGCGGCGCTACGCGGTAGGGACCGGCTTCCACGGTCTCAAACGGCTTTAAGATGTGCCAGTGCATGGCGCTGTCGCTTTTTTCGTCAATTTCCCAATCGGCACAGCGGCGGAAATAATCGTAGGTCTCCTGTGCGCAGTAGATTTCAAGCTCGGGGCTGATCATCTCAAGGCTGTAAACGGAGCCGCGCACGGTGAGCTCCTGCGGGTAGAAATGATCCATGTGAAAGTGCGTGACGAACAGATACTTCACACGGCTGAGATCGAGATGATTCATGAGCTTGTGCATGTAGGTATCCGGCGGCAGGTCGAGCAGAAGATCGTCGTTGACGATAGCCTGCGAGCGTGTGCGGATGTTTTTGCCGCCGAGGCGCTGCGCCTCTAAGCAATATTTGCAGCGGCAGAATACGGCAGGCCAGCCCTCTGCGGCGGCGGTGCCAAGATATTGAAACTGCATTTTGTACCTCCCAAATCGAGAATAGACTTTTCTATTTGATTATACGGGCGAAAGGACGGAAAAACAAGGGTAATTCCGTACAAGAAAAACGTCGTGCAGTACCGCACTTAGCACAATGAAAAACGCCTAAAGCGTTTCAGCCTTAGGCGTTTGCCGGAAAACGGAGATTTTTATGCGTCGATCTTCATGTCACCGTCCTTGACCCAGCCGATCTTGCGGAAGATGAGGTCAAAGACAAAAGAAAGCACAGCCGGGAGCACAAAGCAGATGAGCACAAGGCCCAGCCAGTCCATAGCGGTGACGGCTGTTTTGGCACCGGCAGTAATGTCGTTCAGCCAGCCGGTATAAACGCCGATCTGACCCACAAGGCCGCAGGTACCCATGCCGCTGGAGATCGGTGCGCCGTTCATCTGCATGCCGAAAATGCATGTCGCGATGGGGCCCGTCACAGCGGAAGCAAGCGTAGGCGCAAGCCAGATGCGCGGGTTTTTGATGATGTTCGGCACCTGCAGCATGGAAGTGCCGATGCCCTGCGCAAAGAAGCCGCCCCAGCCGTTATCGCGGAAGCTGATGACCGCAAAGCCGATCATCTGCGCACAGCAGCCTGCAACGGCCGCGCCGCCCGCAAGGCCCGTTAAACCGAGCGCTGCGCAGATGGCCGCGCTGGAGATCGGCAGCGTCAATGCAACGCCGACGATGACGGAAACGAGAATGCCCATGAGGAACGGCTGCTGGGTGGTTGCCCACATGATAAGGTTGCCCACGCTGGAAGCCGCCGTGCCGATGTACGGCGCGAATAAGTACGCGAGGCCGCAGCCTGAAAAAATGGTGACGAGCGGCGTGACGATGATGTCTACCTTCGTCTTTTTGCTGACGAGCTTACCGAACTCTGCCGCGATGATGGCGAGCACGAGCACCGCGAGAGGACCGCCTGCGCCGCCGAGCGCGTTTGCCGCGCCGCCGACTGCGACGAGCGAGAACAGTACGAGCGGGGGCGCCTGCAGCGCGTAGCCGATGGCGACCGCCATAGCGGGACCGGCTGCGGACTTTGCATACCCGCCAATCTCATCGAGCAGCGGAATGTTAAGCTGTGTGCCGAGCGTGGAAATGATGGTGCCGATGAGCAGGGAAGCAAAAAGCCCCTGTGCCATGGCGCTCATGGCATCGATAAAGTAGCGGTGCAGATACACCTTGACTTTGCTTTCTTTTTTGGAAGAAGTTCCCTCCATTTTTGTTCAATCCTTTCTTTTTACGGAGCGCGAAAGGTTCTCCGGCGCTCCTGGGTTTTACGCAAACATGCGCTGCGCAGAATACGCGAGAAAGAATCTATATTGACTATGTTGCCGTCTGCCTCTGTCCGTTTTCGGAAGAACGCTGCGCCGCCGGGGGGTTCCCGGGCTATTTGGTCACAGCGGCCGCGTAATGGCGGTACATCGGCAGGCGGCCGTTTGGGTTATACGTTAAAGAATACCACAAAATTCCCCTGTTTGCAAGGCGGCTGCAAAAAGACGGAGTTTTCCATAGTTTCCCTTGCAATCGGCGGCGAAATATGGTATACTATATTAATAAGCAATTTACGGTTTAGACCGAAAGGGAATTTATATAGATGCGTATTAAACGCGTGGGAGACCGCGCGCGGAGAGGAGTTATAAAAATGGAAAACAAAAAGTATGTCATCGGCGCCGACATCGGCGGCACGACGGTGAAGCTCGGTTTATTTGAGGAAGACGGCGCTTTGCTTGAAAAGTGGGAGATTCCGACCGTGATTGAGGGCGACGGCACGGCGGTGCTGCGTGATATTGCGGCGGAAATTCAAAAGTGCAGAGAAAAGCACAACATTCCCGCAGACGGCATTTTGGGCGTGGGCGCGGGCATCCCCGGGCCGGTGACGGCGGACGGTGTGGTGCACCGCTGCGTGAACCTCGGCTGGGGCGTATTTGATGTGCGCACGGCGCTGGAAGAGACCGTAGGACTGCCGGTTGTGGTCGTGAACGACGCGAATGCTGCGGCGATGGGTGAAGCCTGGAAAGGCGGCGGCCGTGGCAGCGAGAACGTGGTATTCATCACGCTCGGCACGGGTGTCGGCGGCGCGGTCATTTCAGATGGACACATGGTGGCAGGCGCAAACGGCGCGGCGGGTGAGTTCGGCCACATGACGATCAACCCCGCGGAGACGGAGACGTGCGCGTGCGGCCGCCGCGGCTGCGTGCAGCAGTACGTTTCGGCCTCGGGCATTGCGAGACTGGCACGAAAATACCTTGCCGAACATGAGGAAGAAAGCGCTTTGCGGAGTGTCGAGAAGCTCACAACGAAAGACGTGTTCGATGCCGCCAAAAACGGAGACGGCGCGGCAAACGCAATCTTAGAGAATGTGTACGATGCGTTCGGCTACACCATCTCTGCCGTGTGCACGGTGGCAGATCCCGAGGTCGTCGTCATCGGCGGCGGTGTCTCGAAAGCGGGCGAGATGCTCGTAGAAGGCGTGAAGAAAGGCTTCTTGAAATACGTATTTTACCCGAACACCGACGTTCGGTTCAACTTGGCCGTGCTCGGCAACGACGCCGGCATTTACGGCTGCTGCAAGCTGCTTTTGGACAGCCTTGCGTGATAAGAACGGAAAGGATAGGGAGAAATGGATAATTCCAAAACGGAGCTGTTTGAATCGATGCCGATCCCGAAGGCGGTCGTAACGCTTTCGGTGCCGTCGGTCATCAGCTCGCTTGTGATGGTCATTTACAGCCTTGCCGATACGTTCTTTGTCGGTATGATGAACGACCCGGTGCAGAACGCCGCTGTTACGCTGGCGGCACCGCTTCTGTTGGCGTTCAATGCCGTCAACAACCTGTTCGGCATCGGCAGCTCCAGCATGATGAGCCGCGCACTCGGACGTAAAGACTACGATACCGTGTACCGCAGCTCGGCGTTCGGATTTTACGCGTCTTTGATTTGCAGCCTGCTGTTTTCTTTGCTGTACGGCGTATTGCAGTCGCCGATCTTGGTGATGCTCGGCGCGAATGCCGAAACGATACAGGCAACGGCGGATTATTTGTTCTGGACTGTGCTGCTCGGCTCCGCGCCGTCCATTTTGAACGTCGTGCTGGCGTACCTTGTGCGCGCGGAGGGCTCTTCGCTGCACGCGAGCATCGGCACCATGTGCGGCTGCCTGCTGAACATTGTGCTGGACCCGATTTTCATTCTGCCGTGGGGCCTGAACCTCGGCGCAGCGGGCGCGGGCTGCGCGACCTGCCTTTCCAACACGGTTGCATGCCTCTACTTCTTCGTGCTGCTGTTCGTGAAGCGCGGCAAGACATACGTGTGCATCAAGCCCTCCATGTTCCGCCCATCGAAACAGATTGTCAAGGGCGTGTGCGGCGTGGGCATCCCGGCTTCCATCCAGAACCTTTTGAATGTGACCGGCATGACCATTCTTAACAACTTTACGTCCGCGTATGGCTCTGACCCGGTGGCGGCTATGGGCATCGCGCAGCGCGTCAACATCGTGCCGTTCCAGATTGCGATGGGCTTTTCGCAGGGCATTATGCCGCTGATCAGTTATAACTACACGAGCGGCAATATCAAACGCATGAAAAAGACGTTTATGTTCACGGCGAAAATTTCGCTTGGCTTTATTTTGGCCGTGATGCTGACGTTCGTGTTTGCGGCGGAGCCGATTATCTCCATGTTCATGAAGAACGAGAGCATCGTCGCGTACGGCGCGGCGTTCCAGCGCGGCTTCTGCTTTGCGCTGCCGTTCTTGTGCATCGATTTCCTCGCGCTGGGCGTGTTCCAGTCGTGCGGTATGGGCATGAAATCGTTCATATTTGCTGTTGTGCGCAAGATCGTGCTGGAGATTCCCGCGTTGTTTGTGCTGAATTGGCTGTTCCCGCTGTACGGCCTCGCGTATGCGCAGTTCGTCGCAGAGCTGATCCTCGGCACCATCGCCGTTGTCGTGCTTGTGCGAATGTTCCGCAGGCTCGAAAGAGAACATGCCGCACCGTATGTGAGCGATTCGGAAAGCGTGAAGTAACACCGTTCTGCCGGGAAGCGTGGCTAAAAGTTTTCGCCAGCCTTTAGAAATAGAATATAAAGCTAAAAAGGAACGGTTTGTACACCGTTCCTTTTTGCATACACCGAAAATAACGCTTGACTTTTTGCTTTCTATCCATTATTATGAAAATAATAATAATTATTATTTTAATGGGAGGAGCAAAATGAATAACAAAGCGTTTTATAATTTGACATACGGCGTGTTTTTGTTGGCGGCAAAAGCGGAGGAAAAGGCGAACGCCTGCATTGTGAATACCGGCGTGCAGGTCGCGGGGAGCCCTGTGCGTGTGGCGGTTTCCGTGCTGAATACGAATTACACCTGCGCGCTTATTAAGGAAAGCGAGCGGTTTACGTTGAGCGCGTTGGATGACAGCTGCTCGTTTGAGACCATTAAGCACTTCGGTATGCAGAGCGGTCGCGACGTCGATAAGCTGGACAGCCTGCCGATGCCGACAGACGAAAGTGGCGTACCGTATCTGAACTGGAGCACCTGCGCGCGGTTCAGCGGCAAGGTAACGCACAGTGTTGACCTCGGCACGCATACGCTGTTCATTGCAGAGGTGACGGAAGCCGAGGTGTGCAGCGACCGCGCTCCGCTGACATATGCGGATTACCAGAATAAGCTGAAGCCGAAGTCGGAGAAGGTCGAGCGAGAGCGGAAGATCGTCGGCTGGCGGTGCAAAATTTGCGGGTATGTGTATGAGGGCAGCGCGCTGCCGGAGGACTACGCATGTCCGTTGTGCGGGCACGGAACGGATGATTTTGAGCCGGTTTATGAAGAGTAAAGGAAAAAGGAACGGTTTGTACGCCGTTCCTTTTTGCATGTCCTATTAAAATTTACAGCGATATTTCACGGGTGTGAAGAGCGAACGGTGTAAAGCATAGGGCTTCCTTACCGAATGGCTTTTTGCTTATCGGCAATGCGCAGGAAGATGAAGCCGAGCGCAAAGAACACTGCGAGACATGCCACCGCCACGTTGATGGTGCCGCCTGCAAGCTTTACGGCCGCGATGACCGCAGAGCCGAGGAAGGACGCGCCTTTTGAGAAAATATCGTAGATACCGAAGTATTCGCCGGAGTTTTCCGCCGGGATGATCTTGGAGTAATACGAGCGCGAGAGCGACTGGATGGAGCCTTGGAAGCAGCCGATGAAGAACGCCAGAATCGCGAAGTGCAGGAGACTGCTGAGCATGAGCGCGTACAGCGCGATGCCGAAATAGCCCGCAATACAAACGAGAATGAGCGTGACGGTGTTGCATTTTTTCGAAAGCTTTGCGAAAACGAGCGAGCCGCCGAACGCAACGACCTGCGTTGCGAGCAGGAAGACGACCTGACCGACCGTGTTGAGGTTCAGGTCTGTGCCGATATTGATGGCGTTATCGATGATGGTGCCCACGCCGTCTATGTACAGGAAGAATGCGATGAGGAAGAACAGCACCTTTTTGTCGTGCGTCGCGATGTTTTTGAGGGTGTGGAAGATTTTCGCGAATGCCTTGCGGATGTCGTGTCCCTCGGTTTCCACATAGTTGCGCTGCTTAAAGCCGCGAATGAGAGGAATGGTGACGAGCAGCCACCACACGGCAGTCACCGTGAAGCCGATGCCTTTAGAGAGAATATCCGGCAGCACGCCGACCATATCGGGTCCAAGCACATAGGCGATGAGCGCGATGAGGAACGGGATGCACGAGCCGATGTATCCCCATGCAAAGCCGTAGGACGAAACCTCGTCCATGCGTTCTTCGCTGGTGATGTCGTTCAGCATGGAATCATAGATGGTCAGCGACGCGCTGTAACAAATCTTCGTGAACACAAAAATGATGAGGAACAGCAACCAGCCGGTGATGAAGCCGTTTAAAATGCAGCCGAAAATGCCGAGCGCTGCCGCGGTGGTGAACAGCACCTTTTTCTTATCTTTGTGGTCGGCGAGCACGCCGAAGATCGGCCCTAAAAGCGCCACGATAACGGTGACGACCGCCACGGCGATGGAATAATACGCCGTTGCCTGATGCGAGTTGATCTGTCCCGGCGCAGTGCCGATGGCGAGGCTCTTGAACCAGATAGGGATGAGCGAGCAGGAGAGCATGGTGAACGCGGAGTTGCCCACGTCGTAGAGCACCCATGCGAATTCCTGTTCCGTCAGCCCGCGGAAGACCTTGAGCCGGTTGAGTGCGTGAAAAATTGATTTCATGTGAAGACCTTACTTTCTTTTTAAAATCAGGTGCGTGCTTTCGGTCTTACATTGTAGCGCCGCCCTGTTAAATCCGTGATGTCGGTTTGTAAAGGGAAAGAAAATTATGCACTCCTCTTTGTCCATTGTGCCCCTCTAAGCTTTACAAAAATTATCACTGTGTCTATTTTATCATAGATACGAACAAAATGCTATAAAATTATTTTTGCATCAATAGAAATTCGGGCAGAATATAACACAATATACAAAAAAGAGCGGGGAGAACCTCGCTCTTTCCGAATTTATATGTATAGTTTATGTATCGAGACGCTCTAAATCGGCGCAGATGCGGTCGATGATCTCGTCCTGCATCATGTCGGGCGTGAGGGTCTGCTCGTTTAATGCGGGGGCGTAGTCCTTTTCGTTCCACCATCTGCGCATTTCCTTTTCGCCGAACTCCGTGCGCTTGTCCTTCGTTTGGTGGCGGCGGAGCGTCTCCTCAAACGGGAGGTCAAAATAGTACGCGCAGATGTTTTCGCCGTAGAGCGCTTTTGCGGCATCGAAAAGCGGGGTGTACCATCGGCTGTTCAAAATGCCTTCTAAAATGACGAGCTCGTTGTGCGCGTGGCCGTACTCAAGCAGCATGATGAGCACGTCGTTTGCGCGGGTGCCCGCGCCGTCGTTCGTCTTTAAGATGTCGCGGCGGATGACATCTTGGGACAGTAGCATGGTGTTTTTGCCGAACTTTTCCTGTAAAGCTCTTGCGATGGTCGTTTTGCCGCTGCCGCTGTTGCCGCGCAGGGTGATGAGTTTTTTCATGGGGTGTGCTCCTTTACGCTTTTTTGATGGGATGGCGAATGACCGTTTTCCACTTTTCCGGCGCGACCTTACGGGCATCGCTGAGGTAGATCTCGTGGTGCAGGCGCGCGGCGGTAAAGTCGTTTATATAGCCGTTTTCGGCGAGAAACGTGTTCATCAGCACCACAGATGCGGGCTCATCGTCAAACGCGCCGTGGTGCATGATCTGCACGCAAAGGCCCTCGTCGATCGTCAAAAACTCCGCTTTGCTGCAATCAAGCTTTTTCTTCTTTTCGGCGGTCTGCGCGGCCCAGGCGAAGTCATCCGGCGTGATGAAATCCGGCAGGCGGATGACGGAGACCCAGTGGAAAGCAGATTTATCGGCATAATCGATGCTGTCCGTATTCTCCTGCCACCAAAAGCCCTCAAGCGGCGGCACGACATACTCGAAAAAGCCCTCGATGCGGTGGTCGGTCTTGTAGCTCATTTTAAGCGTGTAGGCGATCGCGTACAAAACGCTGATGGCCTGCTGATACGCGCCGTCCGGCTCGTTTGGATCGCCGGTGCCGCGCACTGCAATGTAGTTTGCAGGCGGCACAGTGACGATCTCCGGCTTGTTTTTCGGCATGTAGAATTCTTTGTATTTTTTCTTAAAATCAAAGGGCATGGGAAAACCTCATTTCATAATATTGTTACGACCCGGTGGAGCGGTAATGGCGCACGCCGAATTTCCAGAAGAGATAGCACGGGATAATAAACACGCAGGCGATGACGGGCAGAAGCATCGCGCGGGCATCGTTGTGGCGGCCGATGAGGTACATCAGCGGGTAATACTGCACGAGCGCATAGGGCACGATGTAGGTGCAGAACGTCAGTACGCCTTTGCCGTAGATGGAAAGCGGGTAGCGCCCGTGCTCGCGCATACCGTCTGTTAAAATATTGATGAACTCGAGCCCCTCTAATGTGAAAAAGCATAGCCCGGCGAAGATCAAATACACGCCTGCAAAAAGCACGACGCCGCCTAAAATCATGAAAATGAGCGTCATAACGCGCGCGGCGCACCAATCGATTGGGCAGTTTTGAAGCGCCCAGATCAGCAGGAAAATCGCCATAATGCCCTTGCCGAAGCGCTCTAAATCCATGCGGCTGCACAGGACGAGGAAAACCTCGTTGCGCGGGCGCACCAGAACGCGGTCGAACTCGCCGTTCCCGATCATGCGGTTAAACGTATCAAACCCACGGAAGAACAGCTCCGCGAGCGAGAATGATAACAGCACGATGGCGTAGCAGAGCGAAACCTCGGTGTACGTGAAGCCGTCCACCTGGTTAAACCGCATGAACATGAACTGCACGCCCCAAAAGCATGTGAGCGGTACAAATAGCTGCGCCAGTGCGGAAAGCAAGAACGAAGCCTTGTACTGCATGGCTTTCTTGATGTGGATAGACAGAAATTCAAAGTATAGTTTCATAGATGACCCCTTTCTTTGTATACTGCAAAACACGGACGATTTGCCGGGCAGCGGAACGACTTGTCGTTCCGTTTATCCTCCCTGAATTACTACCCGCTTCAGCGCATTTTTCATGAGGGTGTGACCGCCGAGCACCAGGACGAGCAACCAGAAGATTTGTAAGCCTACGGCGAAAGCGGCGTTCGTGCCGGCAATATCGCCGCTGTACACGCGGTACGGCACGTTGCTTGTGGCAGCGAAGGGGGTCAGCTCGCAGATTCTGCGCAGCGTGGGCGGGAAGAACGGCAGCGGCACTACGCCGCCGCAGAGAAAATCTGCCAGTGTGAGCAGCAGGGAGCGCAACCCGGTGGAAGAAAGGGTATACATGGTGAGGACATAGATGAGCAGCGTGAACGCCGTGCTGTTCAATGCGCCCAGCACCATGGTGAACAAAAATAGAAAGAATGTGGGTAAATCTGTGGGCGCGGTCAAGTTATAGCCTGCGGGCAGAAGCGCCGCAACGACTAAGATTGGCACGGCGCGCAATGCAACCTTGGAAATACGACCGGAGAGAGATTTCGTGTACCACATGGCGTAGAGGTCGACGGGGCGGCACAGCGAATACGAGATGCTGCCGGAGGTGATTTCCTCCAAAATGTCGCTGTCCAAGACCCACGAGGCGAACATAGCTAAAAACGCCTGCTGTATCCATGTGTAGTTGACGGTCGCCTGCAAGGTCATCGGAAAAGCGGTGGGGTCACTGCGGTAAAACGCGTGGTAGGCGAAGATGATCAAAAAGCCCCACGCAAATTGCGTGGAGATGCCTGCCAATGCCGCTGCGCGGTACTGTAAGCCCGTCACACAGCGCAGGCGGAAAAACGAAATGTATTTTTTAAGTTTCACGGCGCACCTCAAATATCAAACTGTTTGTAGAGCGCCGCGAGCGTTTCGTCAATCTGCCCGCTGCCGCCGCGCCGAATGTCGTCGAGTGTGCCGTCTAATAAAATGCGCCCTTTGCCGATGAGCAGGACACGCTGCGCCAAGGCTTCCACGTCCTGCATGTCGTGCGTCGTTAAAATGACCGTGGTGCCGCGGCGCTTGTTCATATCAAGCACGAATTCGCGCACGGCGATCTTCGATACCGCGTCGAGCCCGATGGTGGGTTCATCCAAAAACAAGATGCGCGGGTCGTGCAGCAGGGAGGCGGCGATCTCGCACCGCATACGCTGCCCGAGCGACAGGCTGCGCGCCGGGGTCTTTAAGATCTCCGATAAATTCAGAAGGTCGGTTAAATCCCGTAAATTTCGCTTGTAAACATCTTCGGCCACGGCGTAAATGTCGCGGATAAGCTCGAATGAATCAATGACGGGCACGTCCCACCATAATTGACTGCGCTGCCCGAACACAACGCCGATCTGCGAAACATGCGCGCGGCGGTCTTTCCACGGCACGCGCCCGTCGATGACGCAGGTGCCGCTGTCCGGCGTTAAAATGCCGGAGAGAATTTTGATGGTGCTGCTTTTTCCGGCACCGTTCGGGCCAATATAGCCCACGGCCTCGCCGTCTTCAATGCGGAACGAAACATCGTTTAGGGCGTGGATTTCTTCGTACTCGCGGCTGAAAAATGCTTTTGCGGCGTTTTTAAAGCCTGCGTTTCGTTTTCGCACGCGGAAGGTCTTTTGTAAATGTTCTGCCTGAATCATAGTTTACTCCTCTTTTCCGTTAACGGTACGGACTTTCGGGCTAAAGCGAACACAGAAACTGAAACACGGGCTATCAGTTTAATACAATTTTTATAAAATGTCAATAATTTGCACAAAAAATCATGAAATTCTATTATAAAAAGTGAAATTATGGCGAAGGCGCTTTTTTTCGGTATCTTTATATATAAACAGGAATTTGGCACTGTGGAGCCGGAAATGCTAAAAGAAGCTTCAAAACGGATGCCAACCGGGAAGAATTCGCACATTCACAAAGTATTTACAAATTTTGGTGTTGACATTTCCTGACCTTTGCAGTATAGTATAGACAAGGGTTAGCACTCGGGAACATAGAGTGCTAAAACCTGAGAGGTGCAAGTATGGAACTGACAAAACGCAAACAAAATATACTTGCCTCGATCGTAGACGGATACATTCGCACGGGCGAGCCGGTGGGCTCCAAGTCCATTGCGGAAAAAGCAGGTGTTTCTTCCGCAACGGTGCGCAACGAGATGGCAGAGCTTACGGAGCTGGGGCTTTTGGAACAGCCGCACACCTCCGCGGGGCGTGTGCCTTCACAGGAGGGCTACCGCGAGTTCGTAGATGCGCTGATGCAGCCGAAAACGTTAACGGAAGCCGAAAAGCTTACGATAGACGCGATGCTTGCAAAAAGCGCGTTTGACCCGGAACGATTATTGCGTGGCGCGGCGAAAACGCTGGCGGCCTCTACACGGTACCTTGCGTTGAGCACCACGCCGAGCGGCGCGGATGCAAAGATCAAGGCGGTGCAGTTCGTGCAGACGAGCCGCCGCACCGCAATGCTCATTATGATGAGCAGCGCAGGTACCATGAAAAACAAGGTGTTTCACTGCGACTTTGATCTTTCAAACGAGATTATGCGCATTTTCTTCCGCGTGCTCAACGAGCGCGTGACAGGGCGCGACGTGGCGGAGATCAACCGGGCGTTTGTGCAAAACCTTGCGATTTCGCTGGGGAATATGGCAATTTTGATGTCGCCGGCGCTGGCGGCGCTTTTGGAAGTGGCGCTTGAAACGATGCAGACGGAAATTTCCGTAAGCGGTCAGATGAACCTGCTGTTCTACCCGGAATACAAGCTTGGCGGTGCACGCCGGGTGATGGATATTCTGGAAAGACGGGAGCTTTTGACAGAACTTCTTGCAGGCAAGCAGAACCGCACGCAGATCAAGATCGGCACAGAGACCGGGCAGAACGCCTTGGCGGAATCGTCGGTCATTTGCGCACGGTACAGCGTGAACGGCAGAGATGCCGGCGCGGTCGCCGTGATCGGCCCGATGCGGATGCAGTACGCACACGTCGCGGCACAAACAGCATATGTCGCAGATCGTGTAGGCGAAATGCTTACGCGTATCATGCGGGAAGAATAGAGAAAGGAGCGTTGCCAGATGGCAGAGGAAAAGAAGCCTGTTCAGGAACCCGAGCAGGAAGCGAATACCGAGCCGGCAGAGGAATCTGCAAAGGCTGCGGAAAAGGAGAAAAAGAAAAAGAAGAGCGAGAAGATTCCGAAAGAGGATTACGACCGCTTGCAGGCGGAGTTCGACAGCCACAAGCAGCAGCACCTGCGCGTGCTTGCCGAGTACGATAACTTCCGCAAGCGTTCCGCAAACGAAAAGAACGCCGTTTACAATAACGCCGTTTCCGATACAATCAACGCGATTTTGCCGGTGGCCGATAATATCGACCGTGCACTGGCACAGGAAAATGTCTCCGCAGAGGATATGAAAAAAGGCGTTGAGATGATTGCAAGCCAATTTAAGGCGAGCTTTGAAAAGCTTGGCATCCGAGAAGTCGGTCAGGTTGGCGAGCCGTTTGACCCGGCGCTGCACAACGCGGTGGCGCACATTGAAAGCGACGAGCTTGGCGAAAACGTCATTTCGGCGGTGTTCCAGAAGGGCTACATGCTGGGCGATAAGGTCGTAAGACACGCCATGGTACAGGTAGCAAACTAAATCAGCAAATATCCATTTATATAGTAATTCAGAATTCACACACTCATTTGAGTTAAAGGAAGGTAATTGATATGGCAAAGACAATTGGTATTGACCTTGGTACAACAAACTCTTGCGTAGCGGTTATTGAAGGCGGCGAGCCGGTCGTTATCGCAAACGCAGAAGGCGCAAGAACCACCCCGTCTGTCGTGGCATTCTCCAAGACAGGCGAGCGCATGGTCGGTCAGGTCGCAAAGCGTCAGGCGATTACGAACCCGGACCGCACGATCTCCTCTATTAAGAGAGAGATGGGCACAGACCACAAGGTGACGATCGACGGTAAGAGCTACACCCCGCAGGAAATCTCCGCAATGATCCTCCAGAAGCTGAAGGGCGACGCGGAAGCTTACCTCGGCGAGAGCGTTACGAGCGCAGTTATCACCGTTCCGGCGTACTTCACGGACGCACAGCGTCAGGCAACGAAGGACGCGGGCAAGATCGCGGGCCTCGATGTAAAGCGTATCATCAACGAGCCGACGGCAGCAGCACTGTCCTACGGTATCGATAAGGAAGACGACCAGAAGATTATGGTTTATGACCTCGGCGGCGGTACGTTCGATGTTTCCATCATTGAGATGGGCGACGGCGTGCAGGAGGTTCTGGCTACGGCCGGCAATAACCGCCTTGGCGGCGACGACTTTGATAAGCGCGTCATGGATTGGATCATCAACAGCTTCAAGGTTTCCGACGGCATCGACCTTTCCGGCGATAAGATGGCTATGCAGCGTATTAAGGAAGCGGCAGAGAAGGCAAAAATCGAGCTTTCCGGCATGACGAGCGCTTCCATCAACCTGCCGTTCATCACGGCGGATGCGACCGGCCCGAAGCACCTTGACCTCACGCTCTCCAGAGCAAAGTTTAACGAGCTTACCGCAGACCTCGTTGAGAAGACCATGGGCCCGGTTCGTCAGGCACTGAGCGACTCCGGTCTCTCCATCGGTGAGATCAACAAGGTTCTCATGGTCGGCGGTTCCTCCAGAATTCCGGCTGTTCAGGAAGCGGTTAAGAAGCTTATCGGCAAAGAGCCGTTCAAGGGCATCAACCCGGACGAGTGCGTTGCAATCGGCGCCGCACTTCAGGCAGGCGTTCTCGGCGGCGAAGTTCAGGGTTTGCTGTTGCTTGATGTTACTCCGCTTTCTCTCGGTGTTGAGACCATGGGCGGCGTGATGACGAAGATCATCGACAGAAACACCACTATCCCGACCAAGAAGAGCCAGATTTTCTCCACGGCGGCTGATGGTCAGACGCAGGTTGAGGTCAACGTTCTGCAGGGCGAGCGTGAATTTGCACGCGATAACAAGCAGCTGGGTCTCTTTAAGCTCGACGGCATCGCTCCGGCTCCGCGCGGCATCCCCCAGATTGAAGTTACATTTGACATCGACGCAAACGGCATCGTAAATGTTTCCGCTAAGGATCTCGGCACCGGTAAGGAACAGCACATCACGATTTCTTCTTCCTCCAACATGAGCAAGGAAGACATCGATAAGGCTGTTAAGGCGGCTGAGCAGTTCGCAGAGGAAGACAAGAAGCGCCGTGAAGAGGTTGAGACGAAGAACAACGCAGAGAACCTCTGCTACCAGGCGGAGAAGCTCGTAAACGAGAGCGGCGACAAGCTGGAAGAGGCGGACAAGACCGAAGTGAACAACAAGGTTGCAGCCCTGAAGACCACCATGCAGAACGGCACGGTCGAGGAGATCAAGTCCGGCATGGATGAGCTGCAGAAGGCGATTTACGCGGTCAGTGAGAAGCTGTATAAGGCAAGTGCACCGCAGCAGGGCGAGCAGGCAGCCCCGGGCGCAAACCCGCAGCAGGGCGGCCAGAACCCGAACGGTGACGTCTACGACGCAGACTACAAGGACGTCGATTAAGTTTTATAAATGACACGTTCAAAAGCGCAAGGGGAGCCGAAAGGCGTCCCTTGCCTTTTGGAGTTTGCGAGGAGATGACAGCGGATGGCGGACAACAAAAAAGATTATTATGAAGTGCTTGGGGTCGATAAGAGCGCAACAGACGATGTGATTAAAAAGGCGTACCGCAAGCTTGCAAAGCAATACCACCCGGACTTGAATCCCGGAGATAAAAATGCGGAAGCGAAGTTTAAGGAAGTCAACGAAGCGTATGAGGTACTTTCTGATAAAGACAAGAAGGCGCGCTACGACCAGTTCGGCTTTGCGGGCGTAGACCCGAACTTCGGCGGCGGCGCGGGCGGCGGAAATCCGTATGCCGGCGGCTCAGGCGGTTTTGATTTCACCGATATTTTCGACAGCTTCTTCGGCGGCGGTTTCGGGGGCGGCGGACGCCGTGCGAACCCGAACGCACCGCGCCGCGGCAGTGACGTAGAGGCAAGCGTCACCCTTTCGTTTGAGGAAGCGGCAAAGGGCTGCAAGAAAAATGTGACCTACCACCAGATCGAAAATTGCCCGGATTGCAACGGCTCCGGCGCGGCCAAGGGCACAAGCCCCAAGACCTGCCCGAACTGCGGCGGCTCCGGCCAGGTGCGCATCAACCAGCGCACACCGTTCGGCGTGGTGCAGTCCACAAGCACGTGCGACCGCTGCCACGGCAGAGGCCAGATTGTCGATACCCCGTGCAAAACGTGCGACGGCAAGGGCAAGATCCGCCGCCAGAAGACGATCGAGATTTCCGTTCCGGCGGGTATCGATGACGATCAGATTCTGAATGTCGGCGGCAAGGGCAATGCCGGCTCCAACGGCGGTCCGAACGGCGACCTGCACGTATACATTACAGTTCGTCCGCATGCCATTTTCACGCGCCGCGGCAACGACGTTTGGTGCGATATGCCAATCACGTTCACGCAGGCTGCACTCGGCGCGGAAGTCACGGTGCCGACGCTCGATGGTAAGGTGAGCTACACCGTGCATGAGGGCACGCAGCCGGGTGACGTGTTCAAGCTCAAGGGCAAGGGTATTCAGAACATCAACGGCAGAGGACGCGGTGACCAGTACGTGCGCGTAACCGTTGAAGTGCCGAAAAACCTAAGCAAGCGCCAAAAAGAGCTTTTGCAGGAATTTGAACAGAATGCCGACGAAAAGAACTACCAGAAGCGGAAAAGCTTCTTCGGCAAGATCAAAGGCATGTTTGAAGACTAAACACATGAAAGTTTAAAGTATCCTCCGTTCTGAACAGAGCGGGGGATATTTTGCTGCATAAGCTCTTTACATTTTCAACTTTGCGCTCGTTGTGCAGCTTGGTATCGGCATTTTGGCGCTGCCCGACAATTTTCGTGCATTTTTTGTTGCAATTCGGTGCGTTTCGGACTATAATAAATAGCAGAAATCAACAAATGGAGGTTGATAAAATTGAAAAAGAGAATATTTGCGTTGTGCAGCGCCTTGCTGCTCAGCCTGACTGTGTTCGCGGGCTGCGGATCAAAACCGACGGAGGAGAGCGCCGCAAGCGAGCCGGAAGCGACTGCCACGGCTGCTCCGACGGCAAAGGCGGAATCTTCCGCAGCAGAGAGCACCGCGGAACCCACGGAAGCACTTTCCACGGAACCGGCGAATGTGAACCTGCTCACCGGCCTGCCGACCTTGACGGACGGCGCCATCGGTAAACGCCCTGTCGCCGTAATGGTGAATAACGTAGACGCCGCTCTGCCGCAATATGGCATCTCCGCCGCAGATCTTATTTTTGAGTTACCGGTGGAATACGACCTGACCCGTTTGATGGCGGTGTACGGCGACTACACGCAGGTGCCGGACGTGTGTTCGGTGCGCAGCTGCCGATACTATTATCCAATTTTGGCGGTCGGGTTTGATGCGGTTTACGTGCATTGGGGAATTGACCCGACCATTGCGACGGAGACAATCAATAGCATGGAGATTGATCATTTCGATGCAGACTATTACGGTACAGGCAAGTATTTTGGCCGTGATAAGGATCGTATCAATGCGGGCTACGCCTGGGAGCATACCGGTATGTTCTACGGTACAAAGGTGCCGGAAATGCTGGAAGATAGCAATGTTCGTACCGATTTGAAGGAAGATAAGATGGGCACAGCGTTTAAGTTCGTTGAGATGGACAAAAATGCTGCTCCGAGCGGAGAGGATGCAAAAAATATCCGTGTTGACTTTGGCGCGAATTACAGTACATTCAGCTATGATGCAGACAGGCATGTGTACATGAAAAACTACCAGAACAAGCCGCACATGGACTGCAAAACAAACGAGCAGCTGCAATTTGAGAATGTTATCGTTTTGGAAGCGGACATTTCCCTGCGTCCGAACGATGTTGATGGCCACAAGCTTATCAACTGGGAAGGCGGCGAAAATGCAAAGGGCTATTATATTTCCGAGGGCAAAATGGTGCCGATTACTTGGTCTAAGGCCGGTATGTATGACCCGCTGAAGTTCTTTGACGCGAACGGCAACGAGTTGCAGCTCAATCGCGGTAAGTCCTACATTGCGTTCACCTATGCGGGAAACTGTAAGGTTGAAGGGTAAAAGTTAAGAAAACAGACAAAAAGAGCTATCTGACTTCACTAACAGAAATCAGATAGCTCTTTATTCTTGGATAATCTAAAATGTTGTCATTTTGTTGCCACGGAGCAATTCCTGGGCGCAAAAGTCCAGCATTTTCAAGGCTTTTTGGCCTTTCGAGTATTATTCAAACTCGATCGTTGCCGGGGGTTTGCCGGTGCAGTCGTAGAGAACGCGGTTGACGTGCTGGACCTCGTTGACGATGCGGCTGGTGACGGTTTGGAGCAGGCTCCACGGAATCTCGGCGGCTTCGGCCGTCATGAAATCGGTGGTGGTCACGGCGCGCAGGGCCACGGCATAGTCGTAGGTGCGCTCATCGCCCATAACGCCCACACTGCGCATGTTGGTCAGCGCGGCGTAGTACTGGCTGATGCTCTTATCGAGACCGGCTTTTGCGATCTCCTCGCGCCAGATGGCGTCGGCTTCCTGCACCATCTTGACCTTATCCGGCGTGACTTCGCCGATGATGCGGATGGCAAGGCCGGGGCCGGGGAACGGTTGGCGGCTGACGAGGTATTCCGGCAGACCCAGCTCACGGCCGGCTTGACGTGTCTCGTCCTTAAAGAGGTCACGCAGCGGCTCGACGATCTCCTTGAAATCGACGTAATCCGGCAGACCGCCTACGTTGTGGTGCGACTTGATGACGGTGCTTTCGCCGCCGAGGCCGCTTTCCACGACGTCGGGGTAGATGGTGCCCTGCGCGAGGAAATCGACGGCGCCAATCTTCTTTGCTTCTTCTTCAAAGACGCGGATGAACTCTTCGCCGATGATCTTGCGCTTTTTCTCCGGCTCAGATACGCCGGCGAGCTTATCGTAGAAGCGCTGGCGAGCGTTGACGCAGACGAAATTGAGCTCGAATTGGCCGTTCGGGCCGAAGACCTCGCAGACTTCTTCCATCTCGTTCTTGCGCAGCAGGCCGTGGTCGACGAATACGCAGGTGAGCTGCTTGCCGACGGCTTTAGAGAGCATGGCTGCCGCAACGGAGGAATCAACACCGCCGGAAAGGGCGCACAGCACTTTGCCGTCGCCAATCTTCTCACGCAGCGCCTTGACGCTCGTCTCGACGAAGGAGCCCATTTCCCAGTCGCCCTTGCAGCCGCAGACGTTGTAGACGAAGTTGTGCAGCATCGTCTTGCCTTCCGGCGTGTGGAGCACTTCCGGGTGGAACTGGAAGCCGTAGAGGTTCTTTTCCGGCAGCTCGATGGCGGCGACCGGGCAGTTATCGGTATACGCGGAGATTATGAAGCCTGTGGGCGCGGTCTCGGCGTAGTCGTTGTGGCTCATCCAGCAAATGGTCTCCGGGCTGACGTTCTCAAAGACCTTGGACTTGGTATCGACGTGAACCAGCGCTTTGCCGTATTCACGCTCCGGCGCCTTGCAGACATGACCGCCGAGCAGATGCGTCATGAGCTGGAAGCCGTAGCAAAGTCCGAGCACGGGGATACCGAGATCGAAAATCGCGGGATCAATGGTCGGCGCACCGTCGACGTAAACGCTGTTCGGGCCGCCGGTGAAGATGATGCCCTTGGGGTTCTGTGCGCGAATGGCGTCAAGACCCACGCGGTAGGACACGATCTCGCAGTATACATTGCACTCGCGGACGCGGCGTGCGACCAGCTGGTTATACTGTCCGCCGAAGTCCACTACGAGCACTTTTTCGTTTTGTGGCATATTACACCCTGCCTTCCTGAATTTAAAACGTTGGTTCAACGATTGAATACAATTCTATTTTACTCCACTGTGACAGATTTTGCAAGATTGCGCGGCTTATCAATATCGCAGCCCTTCATGGAGGCGACATAGTACGCAAACAGCTGCATTGGGATGACTGAGAGGGAGGGGAGCATGAACGATGCGGTCTTCGGAATGTAGAACACCATATCCGTCTGCCCGGCAATCTCTTTTTTGTCTTCCGTCGCAACACCCAGCACGACAGCGCCGCGTGCTTTTACCTCCTTGATGTTCGACATCATTTTATCAAAGAGGCGGGCGTCGGTCGCAAGCGCGATGACAAGCGTGCCGTCTTCGATGAGGGAGATCGGGCCGTGCTTGAGCTCGCCCGCGGCGTAGGCCTCGGAGTGAATGTAGGAAATCTCCTTGAGTTTGAGGGAAGCCTCCAGAGACGCGGCGTAATCGACATTGCGGCCGATGAAGTACATGTCGCTCGCGTTGAAATACTTGGAAGCAAAGAACTGAATATTCTCCTTGTGCTTCAGCATTTCGTCAATCTGCTCCGGCAGCTTTTCGAGCGCCGCGATGTATGCACTGAGCTGCTCCTGCGTGAATTTGCCGAGCTGCTCGCCGATGTACAGCGCCAGAAGATAAATGACCGCAAGCTGCGTGCTGTATGCTTTTGTGGACGCGACGGAAATTTCCGGGCCTGCCCACGTATACAGCACGTCGTCCGATTCGGTTGCAATGGTGCTGCCGACAACGTTCACGACGGAGAGCACACGACAGCCCGCACGCTTCGCTTCGCGCAGCGCCGCCAGCGTATCGGCGGTCTCGCCGGACTGGCTGATGATGATCATGAGCGTGTTTTCGTTGAGGATCGGGTCGCGGTAACGGAACTCAGATGCAACATCCACTTCGACCGGGATGCGCAGCAGCTCTTCAAACGCGTACTTTGCCACGACGCCCACGTGGTACGCCGTGCCACACGCCACGATGTTGATTTTTGTGAAGCGGCGCAGCTCCTCGGCGGTCAAGGTGATGTCATCAAGCACGATGTGCCCGTTGCGGATACGCGGTGTAATGGTATCACGCACGGCTTTCGGCTGCTCGAAGATCTCCTTCATCATGAAATGCTCAAAGCCGCCCTTTTCGGCCGCTTCAATATCCCACTCGATGTGCTCAATCTCTTTTTCGACCGGCTCGCCGTCTGCGTTATAGAACTTCACGCCGTCGCGGGTGAGCTCTGCAATTTCGTTATCTTTTAAGCGGCAGATCTCACGCGTCTTTGATAAGATCGCGGGAATGTCGGACGCGATGAAATTTTCGCCCTGCCCGATGCCGATGATGAGCGGGCTGTCCTTGCGTACCGCGTAGATACAGTCCGGGTGGTCGGCACTGATGATGCCGAGCGCATAGCTGCCCTCTACCTTGGAGATGACCTTTTCAATCGTCTCCAGAATGTCGCCCTTATCGTAGTATTCGAGCATCTGCGCGACAACCTCCGTATCGGTTTCCGATACGAACTGTACGCCGCGGCGCATGAGGTGCTGCTTGAGGTAGAGATAATTCTCGATGATGCCGTTATGCACAACGGCAAAACGACCGCCCTCGCTCACCTGCGGGTGCGAGTTCACATCGCTCGGTGCGCCGTGCGTCGCCCAGCGCGTGTGGCCGATGCCGAGCGTACCGGTCAGTGCTTTGCCGCCGTCCAACAGGTCGCTCAGCACGCGCAGCCGGCCTTTCGATTTTACAACTTTCAATCCGTCTTCCGAGAAGACTGCTACACCTGCGGAGTCATATCCGCGGTATTCCAACTTTTCCAACCCCTGTAAGAGAACGGGTACTGCCTGATCGTTACCGATATAACCGACGATTCCGCACATATCCTAAACCATCCTTTCAGAATTTACAATTCAAAATTGGTTATTCTTTGTACAGTGGAAATATAACTGTATTTAATGATTTGTATGCAAATTGTATGCAAAGTAGGGGAAAGCAGGCGGCTTGGGGCTGCCTGCTTTCTTAGAATATCTTAAATTAGCGATACATGATGTCTTCGCGGGCAGGGCCGTTCGAAACCATGCAGACCGGAACACCGAGGTGCTTTTCGGCAAACTCGACGTAATGCCGTGCGTTCTCCGGGAGATCCTCGAACTTCTTGATGCCGCGGATGTCGCATTTCCAACCCGGGAGCTTCTCGAAAATCGGCTTGCAGCGCTTGAGCTCCGTAGTGGTCGGGAAGTAATCGATCTGCTTGCCGTCGAGCTCGTAGCCGACGCAGACCGGAATCTCATCGAGATAGCCGAGTGCATCAAGTACGGTCATGGCAACGCCGGTTGCACCCTGCACCTGGCATCCATAGCGGGCTGCAACGAGGTCGAGCCAGCCGACACGACGCGGACGGCCGGTGGTAGCACCGTACTCGCCCTTATCGCCGCCGCGCTTTCTCAGCTCTTCTGCTTCATTGCCGAAAATCTCGGAAACGAACTCGCCTGCGCCGACAGCGCTGGAATACGCCTTAACGACCGTGTAAATCTCTTTGATCTCATACGGCGGGATGCCGCCTGCGCCGACAGCGCCGAAGCCGGCGACCGGGGAGGAGGAGGTGACCATCGGATAAATGCCGAGGTCCGGGTCCTTCAGGGAGCCGAGCTGACCCTCGAGCAGAATGGTTTTGCCTTCCTTAACGGCGTTGTGGAGAATGGTGAATGTATCGGCCACATACGGCGCGATGAGTTCCTTGTACTCCATGAGCTTTGCGTAAATCTCTTCGCGGTCGAGCGGCTCTACCTTATAAAGGTTGGTGTAGAGTACATTCTTGAGATCGAGCACATGGTCAATCTTCTCCATCAGGTCCTCTTTGCTGCCAAACAGCTCGCTGACCTGAAAGCCGATCTTTGCGTACTTATCGGAATAGAACGGTGCGATGCCGCTCTTAGTGGAACCAAAGGACTTAGAAGCCAGACGAGCTTCTTCCATGCCGTCCAGTGCTTTGTGGTACGGCATAACGATCTGGCAGCGGTTGGAGATGAGGATGTTCGGCATCGGAACGCCCTGTTCCGTTACAGCCTTGAGCTCGTCGATGAAGTTTTCAACGGAGAGCGCAACGCCGTTGCCAATGATATTGAGGATGTTCTTTCTAAAAATACCGGAGGGCAGCTGATGCAGAGCAAAGCGACCGTAATTGGTGATGATCGTGTGGCCGGCGTTGCTGCCGCCCTGGAAACGAACAACGATATCGGAATCTTCCGCCAGAATATCGGTGATTTTGCCTTTTCCTTCGTCGCCCCAGCAGGCGCCGACAATTGCTTTTACCATAATAGTTCAAGCCTTTCTAATATATATTTATTTCTTCCCAAAGCCGTTTAAAACGGCGGGGTGAATTACAGATTGATCTCTGCGGTCTCTGTTTCGGTGTCTGCATAGCGATCGAGGATCGGCTTTACGACATCGTGAAGGAAAATTTCGGTCTGGCGCGGTGCGCGGCCGACATATTTGTGCGGGTCTACGATGCCCTTGAGCTCGTCGAGTGTGACGCCGAAGATCGGGTCGTTTGCGATGCGCTCCAGAAGGTCGTTTTCACCGCCCTCTTCCTTAATGACCTTAGAGGCTGCCATGGAGTGCACGCGCACGTGCTCGTGCAGCTCCTGACGGTCTGCGCCGCGCTTTGCGGCGTCCATCATGATGTTTTCCGTCGCCATGAACGGCAGCTCGCGGCGGAGGTGCTGCTCGATGACCTTCGGGTAAACCACAAGGCCGTCCGCAACGTTCATTACAAGGTTCAGGATCGCGTCGGTCGCAAGGAAAGCTTCCGGCACGCTGATGCGCTTGTTCGCGGAGTCGTCCAGCGTGCGCTCAAACCACTGCGTAGAAGCGGTAATCGCCGGGTTCAGCGCGTCTACGACAATGTAGCGTGCAAGGGAGGCGATACGCTCGCTGCGCATCGGGTTGCGCTTATACGCCATGGCGGAGGAACCGATCTGGTTCTTCTCAAACGGCTCTTCCACTTCCTTCAGGTGCTGCAGAAGACGGATGTCGTTCGAGAATTTTGCGGCGCTCTGCGCGATGCAGCTCAAAACGTTCAGCATCTGGCTGTCAAGCTTACGCGGGTAGGTCTGTCCGGAGACGGCAAAGCAGCTTTCATAGCCCATTTTCTCGGCAATCTTCGCGTCGATCTTTGCGGCCATTTCATCGTTGCCGTCGAAAAGCTCAAGGAAGCTTGCCTGTGTGCCCGTGGTGCCCTTGGAGCCGAGCAGCTTCGCTTTGCTGAGCTGATACTCCACGTCTTCAAGGTCCATCAGAAACTCCTGCATCCACAGCGTGGCGCGTTTGCCCACGGTGGTCGGCTGTGCCGGCTGGAAGTGGGTGAAGGCGAGCGTGGGCAGATCTTTATATTCTTCCGCAAAATGGGAAAGAATGCGGATGACATTGACGAGCTTCTTCCTGACAATCTTCATGGCTTCCGTCATGATGATGATGTCGGTGTTGTCGCCGACATAGCAGCTTGTTGCGCCGAGGTGGATGATGCCGGCAGCCTTCGGGCACTGCTGGCCGTAGGCATACACATGGCTCATCACGTCGTGGCGCACAAGGCGCTCGCGCTCTTCGGCGACTTCATAGTTGATGTCCTCGGCGTGTGCCTTCAGCTCATCGACCTGTTCCTGCGTGACCGGCAGACCGAGCTCCATTTCACTCTCTGCAAGGGCGATCCAAAGGCGGCGCCAGGTCTTGAACTTCATGTCCGGCGAAAACAGGTACTTCATCTCTTTGTCGGCATAGCGGGAGGACAAGGGGGATTCATACGTATCTCTCATGTTTATCTTTTCCTTTAATCTAATAAATAACAAACGGAGAATGCGGCAATAAACCGCGTAAACGGAGCCTCCGCGTTTTCGGGGACTCCGTTTCGTTATATGCTTTACAGTCAGTTCAGGCCGATGCGCTTCATCATTTCGGCATAAGCCTCTTCCACACCGCCCATGTCGCGGCGGAAACGGTCCTTATCGAGCTTTTCATGGGTATTGATGTCCCAGAAGCGGCAGGTATCCGGGGAAATCTCGTCTGCGAGGATAATCTCGCCGTCGGAGGTCTTGCCGAATTCGATCTTGAAGTCGATGAGGTCAACGCCGATGCTCTTGAAGAACTCCAGCATGAGCTCGTTGACCTTCAGAGCCATCGAGCTGATCTTATCAATTTCCTCCTGCGTTGCAAAGCCGGCAGCGAGGATATGGTAATTGTTGACCATCGGGTCGCCGAGATCGTCGTTCTTGTAGCAGAACTCCAGGACCGGCACGCGCATGGGGGTGCCTTCCTCAAGGCCGAGGCGCTTAGAGAGACTGCCGGCTGCCTTGTTGCGGACGATGACTTCGAGCGGAACGATGCTGACCTTGCGCACGACGGTGTCGCGGTCGGAAAGCTCTTCTACAAAGTGGGTCTTGATGCCGTGCTTTTCAAGCAGCTGGAACATGAAGTTGGACATACGGTTGTTGACAACGCCTTTGCCGACGATGGTGCCCTTCTTGAGGCCGTTGAACGCGGTCGCGTCATCTTTATAGGAAACGATGCAATAATCCGGGTTCTCCGTTGCGTAAACTTTCTTTGCTTTGCCCTCGTAGAGTAATTCGGTCTTCTGCATAATACATTACCATACCTTTCTTCATTGAGCGTTTGGCGCGGGCGAAAAGCCGAAAACGGCAAAATTTTCTCCCGTGCATTATCATACACTTTAATTCTATAGAAAAGTGCACCGAATGTCAATCTTTTTCCGAAAACCGCCGTGCAAGAATTCGTACAATTTCAGGGTATGAGACGAAAGAATACTGGTGCTTTTACAACAAAAGAAAGTGAACTTGCAGAATCAAAACAGATTTCCTTCAAAATTCATCGCTTTGCGGTGCTGAAACTTTTTTGAAATTTTTCGCAAAAACATATTGAAAACACGAAAAACCTGTGGTAAAATGTAAACGTTTTCAGGAAACGGGCAAAAAGGCCCAAAAGACCGAAGGGAGATCTTTTTGCAGGATTTAAAGGTAAAAACTGCGTTTCCTGTGCTTTTCTTATTTTTCAATCTATTTTCTAAGGAGCGATCGTTATGTCTTATGTAAGCGAACAGCTGGAACACCTTAAAAAGCTTAATTCCAATGAGCCGGAATTTATTCAGGCTGCAACGGAAGTTCTCACCACTTTGGAGCCGGTCGTTGAAGCAAACCCGCAGTATGAGGCTGCCGGTATCCTGGAGCGTCTCACCGAGCCGGAGCGCCAGATCATGTTCCGCGTGCCGTGGGTCGACGATAACGGCAAGGTTCATGTGAACCGCGGCTACCGCGTACAGTTCAACTCTGCGATCGGTCCGTATAAGGGTGGTCTGCGTCTGCACCCGTCCGTTAACCTTGGCATCATCAAGTTCCTCGGCTTCGAGCAGATTCTCAAGAACTCCCTGACCGGTCTGCCCATCGGCGGCGGTAAGGGCGGCTCCGATTTCGACCCGAAGGGCAAGAGCGACCACGAGATTATGGTGTTCTGCCAGAGCTTCATGACCGAGCTTTACAGACACATCGGCGCTGATACGGATGTACCGGCGGGCGATATCGGCGTAGGCGGCAGAGAAATCGGCTACCTCTACGGCCAGTATAAGAGAATCCGTAACTGCTATGAGGGCGTTCTTACCGGCAAGGGCCTCACCTACGGCGGCTCCCTCGCCCGTACGGAAGCGACGGGCTATGGCCTGCTGTACTTCACCGATGCGATGATGAAGAAGAACGGCATGGATATTAAGGGCAAGACGGTTGTTATCTCCGGCGCCGGCAACGTTGCAATTTATGCAACCGAAAAGGCACAGCAGCTTGGCGCTAAGGTTGTTACCATGTCTGATTCCACCGGCTGGATCTACGACGCGGAGGGCATCGACCTCGCAGCTGTCAAGGAGATCAAGGAGGTTAAGCGCGCACGTCTCACCGAGTACAAGAAGTACAGACCGAACAGCGAATACCACGAGGGTAAGGGCGTTTGGACGGTTCCGTGCGATGTGGCTCTGCCGTGCGCAACGCAGAACGAGCTGAACGAAGAAGACGCGAAGACGCTCGTCAAGAACGGCGTACAGGTCGTTGCCGAGGGCGCGAACATGCCGTCCACCATTGAGGCTACGAATGTCTTCCAGCAGGCCGGTATTCTGTTTGCACCGGGCAAGGCTGCAAACGCAGGCGGCGTTGCGACTTCTGCTCTTGAGATGAGCCAGAACAGCGAGCGCCTCTCCTGGAGCTTTGAAGAAGTTGACGCAAAGCTGAAGGGCATCATGGAAAACATCTTTGCGAACGTAGACGCGGCTGCCGAGAAGTACGGCCACCCGAAGAATTATGTCATGGGCGCAAACATCGCGGGCTTCGTGAAGGTCGCAGATGCTATGCTCGCACAGGGCATTGTCTGATCCTGATTTGATTTAAAACAGAATAAAGCTTAAAAGGCGCTGTGTGGTTTAAAACCTGCACGGCGCCTTTTGCTTATTAAGGAAGTCATTCTAAACGATGGAGGATGGAATAACACAAACAAAATTTTTCACAACGGGATGAAAAAGTAAATACGGAAAATAAAAAAATGGACACCGAAACGATGTCCATAATTTTATCGACCAGTTCTTTTATACTGCTCTTGTAACCTTGCCGGAACGCAAGCAGCGGGTGCAGGCGTATACACGCTTCGGTGTACCGTTAACAAGTGCCTTTACTCGTCTGATATTCGGTTTCCAAGTTCTGTTGGAACGTCTGTGGGAGTGGGAAACCTTGATGCCGAAGGATACGTCCTTTCCGCAAATTTCACATTTAGCCATCTATCTGCACCTCCTTAAAGTGCCTAATTCTTCATTGCAACGTTAGTATTGTAGCAGAAACGAACGCAAAATGCAAGATTTATTTTTAAAAATGGGAACTAAATTTTGAAAAAACTCGCTTTTCGCATCTTTTGCTAAAACGAAAAGTTGTTCACAGAATGTTTTTACGGAAAAGAATTGTTTTTTCGTCCTCTATGCTTTATAATTCTATAAGGTATATCCGAAACCGTTTTCGGGTGCACCCCACAGAAAGAGGTGTTATATTTGCTTTTTAATTCGATCATGACCTTGCTGCGCGGCGGCGCTGTTGATCCGCTCAGTGTTATCATTCAGATTTTAGCCACGCTCGTCATCGTTTTCCTTGCGCTGCCGCTGCACGAGCTTGCGCACGGTTGGGTGGCGTACAAACTCGGTGACCCTACCGCAAAGTATGAGGGCCGCTTGACGCTGAACCCGCTTGCAAGCATTGACCCGATGGGTGCGATGTTCCTTTTGCTTTTCGGCATCGGTTGGGCAAAGCCCGTGCCGATCGACAGCCGGTATTTTAAAAATCCGCGCTCCGGCGTGGCACTCACGTCTCTTGCGGGCCCGGCGGCGAACCTGCTTGCATCTTATGTCGGCTGCGTTATTTATTATGCTATTGCGGCTTTTGCGCCGTACAACGCGTTTGTGCATTACATTTTACTGTTCTTCAGCTATTTTTCGTTTATCAACGCGGTGCTGGCGGTCTTCAACCTTGTGCCGCTGCCGCCGCTTGACGGCTCCAAAATTCTGGCGGCGCTGCTCAGCGACCGCGCACGCTACAAGTTCTACCAGTACCAGAACATGCTCTCCATGATCGGCATGCTGCTCATTGTTTCCGGTGCGCTCACGGGTCCGCTAAATGTGCTTGAAAACGCCGTATACGGCGGTGTGAGCTGGCTTGCGGCGTTGCCGTTCCGTCTGGCCGGCGTATTGTGATCGTGTATGAACATGGAAAAAACGGAAACACTTTCCTATAAGCTCGATGTGTTTGAGGGTCCGCTCGACCTGCTGCTCAACCTCATCGCAAAAAACAAACTCAATATCTACGATATTCCCATCGCAGAGCTTTTAGAGCAGTACATGGCGCAGATTCACGAGATGCAGGCGGCAGATATGGACGTTGCGAGCGAATTTCTTGAGATGGCGGCGCGTCTTGTGCACATCAAAAGTGTTTCGCTGCTGCCGAAAAAGGAAGAGGAAGCGGCATTGAAGCAAGAGCTGACCGGTCAGCTGCTTGAATACCAGCAGTGCAAGGAAGCGGCCATGCGTCTGCGCGAGCGGTTTTCGCTCGACAGCATCGTGCGTGCGCAGGCGGATATTCCCGCAGATCTCACCTATAAGCGCCATCATAAGCCGCAGGAGCTGCTTTCGGCGTATTTGTCGATGCTCGGAAAAAAGAAGCCGCCGGAGCCGCAGAAGCCGGAGGACACCATCTCAAAGCTCATCACGCGCCGTGTGGTCTCCGTGGCTTCGCAAATTGTTTTCGTGCTGCGCAGCCTGTGGAAAAAGCGGCATGTGTCGTTAAAAGAGTTGTTCCGCGGCAAAAACGACCCTTCGGAGCGCGTGGCGGCGTTCCTCGCCGTTTTGGAGCTTGTCAAGGACAAGCGATTGCGCGTGGACGGTGACGGCGAAGACTGCGAGATCAAACTGACGAACGGAGGCGAGTAAGCTGAATAAAAAGAAAATGCTCGGCATGATGGAGGCAATCTTATTCGCGTGCGGCGACCCGATCGACATCGATAAGCTGGCGCAGGCGCTTAATACCGAGGAAGAGAACGTTCTGGAGCTCAGCCGAACGCTTCAGGCGAAATATAACAAGGAAGAAAGCGGCATCCATTTGCTGCAATTAGACCACACATTGCAGTTTGCCGTGAATCCCGTGTTTTTGGCACCGGTGCGCACAGCGTTAGACCTCAGAAGCAGCGCGCCGCTCTCGCAGGCGGCCATGGAGGTGCTGGCGGTCATCGCATATAATCAGCCTGTCACAAAAGCGTTTGTGGAGCAGGTGCGCGGCGTGGATTGCTCGGGCGTCATCGGCAGTCTGGTGCAGAAAGCGCTCATTGAAGAGCGCGGGCGACTTGACCTTCCCGGTAAGCCGCTATTATACGGCACGACGGAAAATTTCCTGCGCTGCATGGGCATCCGCTCGCTTTTGGAGCTGCCGCCTTTGCCGCAGGAGGAAGAAACCGAAAACGCACCTCAAAACGACGGGGCAGACAAAGCATGATCGTTTTATGGATTCTGCTCGGGCTCATCGCGCTGATCTTTCTTCTGCTGTGCATCCCTGTGCGGTTCGATCTGAACTATAACGGAGAGACGACCGTTTTTATACGGTATCTCTTTTTAAAATACCGCGTGCTTCCCGCACCGGAGAAAAAACCGGAGTCGAAAAAAGAGAAGAAACCGAGCGAAAAAGAGTCTGAAGAAAAAGCCAAGGAGAAAAAGCCGAACCCGCTTTTGCGGCAGGTGAAAAAATATAAGGAAGCCGAGGGACTTACGGGACTTTTAACGCTCGCGAAAGATTTGTTAAAGGCCACCGGTACGCGCTTCGGAAAGCTTTTAAAGCACATAAAGCTGAAAGATTTCGACCTATACGTGCTCGTCGGCGGCGGGAAAGATGCCGCCGAAATTGCTATCCTGTACGGAGAGGTGTGTGCGGGCGTGTACCCGGCTGTGTCGGTCTTGCTCGGCTTAACAAACTGCAAGTCGCCGCATGGATGTGTTTCCGTCGATCTCGATTACAGCGTAAAGGAACCGAAGGTTTTATGTACGGCAAGCGGCGCGGTGCGTCCGCTGTTCGTCGTGCATCACGGTGTGCAGTTTATACTGCGCACGATATTGCCGTTTTACAATAAATTTCAAAGTGCCGGAAAGCCTGCCGTAAAATCCGCAGCGCCGGCAGCAAATAAAAAGGAGAGAACAACATGAGTGAAAATAAGGTCAACAACCTGCTCGGCGTTTCCATGGATAAAATCAAGGAAATGGTGGACGTGAACACCGTTATCGGCGATCCCATCACCGCGCCGGACGGCACCACGGTCATCCCGGTTTCGCGTGTGAGCTACGGCTTTGCAGGCGGCGGCTCCGACCTGCCTTCTAAAGCGCAGCCGGAGAAGGGCCTCTTTGCCGGTGGCAGCGGCGCGGGCATTACCATTCAGCCTATTGCGTTTTTGGTAATCTCGAACGGCAATGTGCGCATTTTGCAGATTGAGCCGTATGTTTCGTCTGTCGATCGTGTTGTGGCGAGTGTGCCGGATGTAGTGGACAAGATCGCCGGACTTTTCAACAAGGATAAGAAAGACAAAGAGGACGAGGATATTTCCCTGCCCCCGCAGTATTGATTGTATAATCCAGCCGCCTGCCGCGTATACATGCCGTGGCAGGTGGTGATTTTTGCGAAAGATACTTTGTGTTTTGCTGGCGGTCGTTTTTGTGTGGGGCAGTCTGCCGGTTTCGGCAGAGACGGCGGAGTCCGTAAGCGTTTCGGCGTATGCCGCCGTACTGTATGAGCCCGTGAGCGGCACGGTCTTATTTGAAAAGAACAGCCGCGAGGTACTGCCCGTTGCGAGCACGACGAAGATCATGACGGCGCTGTTGGCATTTGAAAGTGAGCATAGGGGTGATCCCGTGACAATCACGCCGGAAATGATAAGCGTGGAGGGCTCCTCTATGGGGCTGCGCGCCGGGGAGGTGCTTGCACTCGGCGACATCGCCCGCGGCATGATGATGGCCTCCGGCAACGATGGTGCGAATGCGATAGCGCTGTATCTGTCCGATTCGGCGGAAGCATTTTCCGAGAAGATGAACGCGCGCGCCGCAGAGCTTCATATGATGCAGACACATTTCGTCACGCCCTCGGGGCTCGATGCCGAGGGGCACGGCTCCACGGCGTATGACATGGCGCTGCTTGCCGCAGAAGCGATGCAAAATGAAGAGTTTGCCGCGGCGGTGGGGCAGACGACGCTTTCCGTGCCGTTTATTTCGCCCCAAAAAACCGTGCGGTATGAAAATCACAATCGTTTACTAAAGCTGTACCCGGACTGCACGGGCATCAAAACGGGCTTTACGAAAAAGGCCGGGCGCTGCCTTGTGTCTTCCGCAGAGCGGGACGGCGCACGGCTCATTTGTGTGACATTAAATGCCCCGGACGACTGGAACGACCACATGAATTTGTACGATTACGGCTTTGCACAGCTTGCAGAGCGAACATATACGGCGGGTTTTCAGTTGATTTCGCTTCCCGTTGTCGGTGGTGAAAAAGAGTGCATAAGTCTCACGCTCCAAACGCAGGAAAGCGCCGTTTTGCCGAAAGATGTGACGGTCACGGCGGGGTGCATTCTGCCGCAATTTGTATATGCGCCGGTAGAAAAAGGCGACGTAATCGGCTGCGTGCGATACAGCGTGAACGGCAAGGTTTTAAAGGAAACACCGCTTGTTTCAAGCGAAGATTGTGCTTTGCAAAAGGACGAACGCATATGGCTTCAAAAGTGGTTCGCCCGCTTTTTGAGAAGCACAATCTTTATAAATTGAGAGATACAGAGAAAGGTTTTGAACTATGGCTAAAGATACAAGACTGCAAAAGATGCTTGCGGAGTGCGGCATCGCTTCGCGCCGCAAGGCAGAGGAGATGATCGCGGCGGGGCGCGTTGCGGTCAACGGCGTCCGCGCGCAGATCGGCGACAAGGTGGACGTGAAGAAAGACAAGGTTACCGTAGACGGTCAGCGCGTGCAGACCGTGGACGAAAAGGTGTACATAATGGTGCATAAGCCGCGCGGCTATTTGACTTCCATGTCCGACGACCGCGGCAGAAAGTGCGTCAGCGAGCTTGTGGAGGAGCTGCCTGTGAGATTATTCCCCATCGGCCGCCTAGATAAAGACTCCGAGGGCTTGCTGCTCATGACAAACGACGGCGATTTTGCAAACCTCATTGCGCACCCGTCTACACATGTGCCGAAGGTGTACCGTGTTACGGTGCGCCCCGGCGTAACGGAAGAACAGCTGACGCGCCTTGCGGTCGGTGTGAAAATCGACGGCAGAATGACCGCCCCGGCTTCCGTGCGTGTTTTGGAGCAGCAGCCCGGCCGCGTGGTGCTGGAATTCGTGCTGCATGAGGGCCGCAACCGCCAGATCCGCAACATGTGTGAAGCAGTGGGCCTTGAAGTGGCCAGACTGAAGCGCACGGCCATCGGCGCGGTGAAGCTCGGCATGCTGCCGCAGGGGCGCTTCCGTGACCTGACCCCGGACGAAGTGCGCAGATTACGCGCCGCCGCACAGAAAAAAGGAAACGCGCAGAACACACAGCGCGAGGAGGAAAAACAAAATGCTGCAAATCGTACCAATGGCGGAAAAAACAGAAGAAGCCGCCCTGCTGGCAAAAACAGAGGGCGCACCCGATAACGGCCGTGTGCTTGTGATGACGGATGGCGAAGAAACGCTCGGCTATGTCGTCGTCGCGCTTGAAGACGACACACTTGTGTTCTACGGCTTTTCCGTCTCCGGGCAGACCGATTTCACAAAAGCAAAGCCCGACCCCATGACGACTTTTGTGCTCGATACACTTATGCGCTCTGCCGCGTCGTTTGGCGAGACGAACGGCATGAATCACATCCGCACCGCGTTCCCGGATTTTTTTGATTTCTTCAAGCAGCGCGGGTTTGCGGTTGCGGAAGATCACGCCGAAGCGCCGATGAGCCTCATCGTGCATTACGAATAAAACCCAAAATGCCGCAAAGCGAAACCTCTTTATGCGGTATTGCCTCAAAATTGCCGCGGGCTGCTGCCTGCGGTGTTTTGTTTTTTCCCGAAAATTCCGATTTTCGCCCGCGATAGGTTGCATTTTCCGGCTTAAAATGGTAAAATATCTTGATAGAATTAAAGTCGGGTACTATGTCCTCTGTGAGGAACACAAAATATCCCGAAAAACATAGACAGAATTTTAGAAAAGAGATGATCCTATGCTGAAAAGCATGACCGGGTACGGCCGCTGCGAAGAAACCGTCAACGGCAGACACATTACGGCAGAGCTGAAATCGGTCAACCACAAGTATTTTGAGTTTTCTCCCCGTGTGACGCGCGGCTACGGATTCCTTGAGGATAAGCTGAAAACCTACGTGCAGAGCCGTGTGGCACGCGGCAAGATCGATTTTTATTTGAGCATTGAGACACTGGAGGACACGGATGTCGTTGTCAGTGTGAACCACTCGCTTGCCGCGGGTTATATTGCGGCGTTCCGCGAGCTTTCCGAGCGCTACCATCTGCCGGACACCGTTACCGTCAATTCTCTTTCGCGCTACCCCGATATTTTTTCCGTGCACAAGGCGCCGGAGGATGAGGAAGCCATTTGGGCAGACGTGAAGCAGGTTGCTGAAAAAGCGGTGGACGCGTTTATTCAAATGCGCGAGACGGAGGGACAGCGTCTTTACGAGGACGTCATGTCTCGTGCAGAGACGATTTTAAACATCGTCGGGCAGATTGAAGAGCGCTCACCGGAGACCGTCACGGAATACCGCGAGCGTCTGGAAGCAAAGCTGCGCGAGGTACTGAATGACACCACGATCGACGAGCAGCGCATTTTGACCGAAGCCGCCATTTTTGCGGATAAGGTCGCCGTGGCGGAAGAAACCGTGCGTCTGCGCAGCCATTTCGACCAGCTTAAGGCGTTCTTGAGCGCCGAAGAGCCCTCCGGTCGAAAAATGGATTTTCTTGTACAGGAAATGAACCGCGAAGCGAATACGATCGGCTCGAAGGCCAGCGATTCCAAGATCGCCTACATGGTGGTGGATATCAAGGCCGAGATTGAAAAGATCCGCGAGCAGATCCAGAACATCGAGTAAGGAGCGTTTATTATGCAGCTTGTGAACATCGGCTTTGGCAACATGATTTCCGCAGAGCGCATGATCGCCATTGTCAGCCCGGAATCCGCGCCGATTAAGCGCATCGTGCAGGATTCAAGGGAACGCGGCGCCTTGATCGATGCCACGTGCGGCAGAAAAACGCGCACCGTCATCATCATGGACAGTGACCATGTGGTGCTTTCCGCTTTGCAGCTGGAGACCGTTGCAAACCGCTTTAACACCGGCGAAAAAGCAGAAGACCCCGTTGAAGCGGAAGCCCCGAATGTATAAATAACGGAAAAGAAAGGAATGTTTCCGATGAAAAGAAGAGGACTGCTTGTTGTCGTTTCATCGCCCTCCGGCGGCGGCAAGGGGACCATTTTAAAAGAATTGTTCCGCCGTAATGAGAATCTTAAAATGTCCGTTTCCGCTACCACGCGCGCCCCGCGCCCGGGGGAGGAACACGGCGTGCACTATTACTTCATCACAAAAGACGAGTTCAAAACGAACATCGAAAACCATGCGATGCTCGAATACGCAGAATATTGCGACAACTTCTACGGCACGCCGAAAGCGCCGGTTGAAAAGTGGCTTGAGGAAGGGCACGATGTCGTGCTTGAGATTGAGGTGCAGGGCGGCAGACAGATTAAAAAAGTCGCGCCGGACTGCGTGAGCCTTTTCATCCTGCCGCCGTCCTTAAAGGTGCTGGAAAAGCGTCTGCGCGGCAGAGGCACCGAAACAGAAGAAGTTATAGAGAAGCGCCTCGCTGCCGCGGCAGACGAGATCCGCTGCGTAAAAGATTACGATTACGCCGTCATCAACGACACGGTCGAACAAGCCGTGCTTGATATAGAAGCCATTTTAGCCGCGGAGAAGCTGCGTGTTTCCCGCGAAAAAGATATAGCAGAAAGGATCCTGAACCATGCTTAAACCGTCCTGTAACATCATTAAAACCCCGCACAAGAGCTATTATTCCGTTGTTATCGCCGTTGCAAAGCGCGCAAGAGAAATTACACAGGAAGCGGAAGACAACAATGAAATCATCGTTGAAAAGCCGGTTGATCTGGCCGTGCAGGACTTCGTCGATGAGAAGTATAAGATCATCGAGCCGGACGAGATTGACGGCTAATTTACCGTAAAGGGAGTTTTTGCTTTGCTGGCGCAGTTGGCCTTGGAGAATACCACATATCGGTTTGATAAACCGTTTACGTATAGTGTGCCGCAGGCATTGGAAGCGGCGGTACGTCCGGGTGTACGCGTTACTGTGCCGTTCGGCGCAGGCAACCGCACGCGCGTCGCCATGGTGCTCTCTACGTCGTATGAAAGCGGCGCAGGGCAAAAGCTGAAAGCCATCGCGTCTGTTTTGGACAAAGAGCCGCTTTTGGATGACGAAATGCTGGCGCTCATCCCATGGATGAAAAGCCGTTGCTTCTGCACACTGTACGATGCCGTAAAGGTCATGATTCCCGCCGGCATCGGCTATAAGCTTGTAAACCGCTATCGCATGAATGCCGCGTTCAAAAACTATGACCGCGAAGCGTTCACGGATACCGCGTGGCAGATTATCGTGGCGCTGACGGCGGCAAAAAACGGACTTACCGGCGCAGAACTCACCGAAAGGCTCGGCATAGAAGAAAAAAGCAGCGATCTGCTTTCGCTGCTCGAAAACGGCACGGTCATACGCGAAAATGCGGCGTCCCGCAATGCGGCGGATGCCACTACGCGCATGGTCTGTGCCGTGCCGGATTTTTCCGGCAAGCTGACTCCGAAGCAGCAAAGCGCGTTCGATACGCTGTGCGCCATCGGCACTGTAACCGTGCGCGAGCTGAGCTACTATACCGGCGTGAGTGTGGGTATCATCCGCACGCTTGCCGATAAGGGCGCAGCGGAGATTTTTGAAGTCGAGCGCTTCCGACGCCCAAAGCAGGAAATGGCAGACATCAGACTGCCGCAGACGCTTTCGGCAGAGCAGATGAATGTGGCAAAGGACATTCTGCGCGAATGCGATGCGGCAGAACCGATGGTCGGTCTGCTCTACGGTGTGACGGGCTCCGGTAAAACCGCCGTGTTCCTGCATGTCATTCGCCATGTGCTTACGGTTGGCAAGGGCGTCATCGTCACGGTGCCGGAGATTTCTCTTACCCCGCAGACGCTTGCCGTGTTTACGGCGGCGTTCGGCGATACCGTTGCGGTTTTCCACAGCGGGCTTTCCGTTGGCGAGCGCATGGATGAGTGGAAGCGCGTGCGCACCGGCAGGGCGAAAATTGTCGTCGGCACGCGTTCTGCCGTGTTCGCGCCTGTGCAGAATCTCGGGCTCATCGTCATGGACGAGGAGCAGGAGAGTACGTATAAATCGGAGAGCACGCCGCGCTACCACGCACGGGATATCGCGAAGTTTCGCGTAAATTATAACCGCGCTTACTGCCTTTTGTGCTCCGCTACACCGTCTGTTGAGTCTTACTACATGGCGCAAAGCGGCAAGTACCGCTACCACGCGCTGCACCACCGCTACGGCGATGCTGTTGTGCCCACGGTGCAGCTTGTCGATATGAACAACGAAGATCTCTACCGCGGCAAGCCGATGATCAGTATGGCGCTGGCGCGTGCGGTCTCCGAAAATATCCGCGCGGGCAGGCAGTCCATTTTGCTGCTCAACCGCCGCGGCTACCATACGTATGCCGTGTGCAAGGACTGCAAAACGGTCGCCGCGTGCCCGAACTGCTCCATTTCCATGACATACCACGCGGCGAATAACCGCCTGATGTGCCACTACTGCGGCCATTCCGAACCTGCTTACGTGCGCTGTAAGGCGTGCGGCGGTGAGCTGACCTTTTCCGGCGGCGGCACGCAGAAGGCGGAGGATCAGCTGCGGGAGGCGTTCCCGGAGGCGCGCATTCTGCGCGTGGATACCGATACCACTGCGAACAAATACGCACTTGAAAAGAAGCTCAACGCATTTGCAAACGGCGAGTATGACATCATGATCGGCACGCAGATGGTTGCAAAGGGGCTTGATTTCGAGAACGTCACGCTTGTCGGCGTACTTTCGGCAGATCAGTCCTTATACAGCGATGATTACCGCAGCAACGAGCGCACATTCGACTTGCTTACACAGGTCGTGGGGCGTGCGGGGCGCGGGCGCTACCGCGGCATGGCGCTCATTCAAACGCATGTGCCGGAAAACCCGTACCTGCACCTTGCCGCCGCGCAGGATTACGAAAGCTTTTTTGAAACGGAAATTCGTTTCAGAAGGGCCATGCTGTACCCGCCGTTTGCGGATCTTTTGCAAATCGGCTTTGTGGGCGAAAAGGAAGACACCGTGCGTGCGGCAGCGGAGCATTTCTCCGCGCTGCTTGCAGAGACGTTCCGCCGGGACTATCCCAACTTGCCGCTGCGTTTATTACGCGCCTCTGCGGCATCCGTGTCGCGTATGGGCGGCAAATACCGATATAAGATTATCATGAAATACAAGAATTCCAAGGCATTTCGGGATGCCATCGCGTCTCTTTTAGGCGTTTTTTCAAGCGATAAGCGCTTTTTGAGCGTCACCGCGTATGCAGACCCGAACCCCGACGCGATTTTGTAACAGAAATTTGAATTCACAGGAAAGGAGTGCCGCAAATGGCGCTTAGAAATATTGTGAAAAAGGGCGACGACGTGCTGACCAAAATGTGCCGCCCGGTCGAAAAATTCGACGAGAAGCTTTGTACGCTGCTTGACGATATGTACGAGACGATGGAGGACGCAAACGGCGTCGGCCTTGCTGCACCGCAGGTCGGTTTGCTGCGCCGTATCGTCGTTATCGATGTCGGCGAGGGCCGCATTGAGCTTATCAACCCGGAAATCATCAAAACCTCCGGCGAGCAGGACGGCGCAGAGGGCTGCCTCTCGTTCCCGGGTGAGTTTGGCATGGTCAAGCGCCCTATGAACGTCACCGTCCGCGCACAGGACAGAAACGGTAAAACGTTTGAAATCAGCGGCACAGAGCTGCTGGCCCGCGCGTTCTGCCATGAAATTGACCACCTGAACGGCGTATGCTTTGTCACGCGCGCCAGCCGCATGCTGGAGCCGGACGAGTTGGAAAGCTAAGACAGAATTTAGAGAAAAAGGAGGAATTTCCATGCGCATCGTATTCATGGGCACACCGGATTTTGCCGTACCGAGCCTCAACGCGCTTCTGGAGCGCGGCCATGAGATTTTGGCGGTCTATACCCAGCCGGATAAGCCGAAGGGCAGGGGGCACAAGCTGCTGCCGCCGCCCGTAAAAGAAACGGCAATGGCACACAATATTGAAGTGCGCCAGCCGACGACATTTAAAAATAATGAAGACGAAATAGCGTATTTGAAGGCGCTTGTGCCGGAGCTCATCGTTGTTGCGGCGTATGGAAAGATTCTGCCGCCGCGTGTGCTGAACATCCCGCCGTGTGGGTGCATCAACGTGCACGGCTCTTTGCTGCCGAAGTACCGCGGCGCCGCGCCGATCCAGTGGGCGGTGCTGAACGGCGATAAAATCACCGGTGTGACCATCATGCAGATGGCAGATGGCATAGACACCGGCGACATGCTGGCGAAAGCGGAAACGCCTATTGGTGAAGACGAGACTGCAGGCGAGCTTTTCGACCGCCTGATGGTGCTCGGTGCTGAGCTACTCGTCGATACCATTGATAAGCTCGACACCATCACCCCGCAGCCGCAGAACGATGCGGAAGCAATCCACGCGCCGATGATCCGTAAGGAGATGGGCGCAATCGATTGGACACAGCCCGCCGAGCGCGTTCACGACCTTGTGCGCGGTTTGAACCCGTGGCCGTCCGCGTTTTTCACGATAGAGGGCAAGCGCATGAAGCTGCACAGGACGAAAGTCGTTGTCGGCAAAGGCGAACCGGGAGAAATTGCGGTGATCGGCGGCGAAATGGCTGTTTGCTGCGGCGAAAATGCCGTGCAGCTCATGGAAATTCAGCCGGAAAACGGTAAGCGTATGCGCGGCAGCGATTATCTGCGCGGTCACGCGATAGAAGCAAAGGCGAAGGTTCAATAATATGGCGACTTCTTCCCGAAAAACGGCGCTTACGGCGCTTTCCGAGGTGACGGAAAACGAGGGCTACTCGAACATCGTCATCGATAAAGCCATTCGCGCGGCGGAGCTTTCTCCGCGCGACGCGGCGCTGACCTCCACCATTTTCTATGGCGTTTTGGAAAAGCGTCTGACGCTCGATTTTTATATTCGCAAGTTCCTCGCAAAACCGAAGCAGAAGCTGGACGGCACGGTGCTCAACATCTTGCGTATCGCCGTGTACCAAATGATGTACCTTGACCGTGTGCCGGATTCCGCCGCCGTGAACGAAGCCGTTTTGTGCGCGGCAGAATATCGGCGCGGGCAGTATAAAAACTTCGTGAACGGTGTGCTGCGCAGCTTTGCGCGCGGTTGGCATGAGGTAATAATTCCCGAAGATGACCTCAGCGTTCGCTATAACATTCCGCAGCCGATCATCGAGAGCTTTAAAAAGGATTACGGCGAGACCGTTTGCATAGATTTGTTAAAGGCTATGTCCGAACGGGCGGAAACGTATATCCGCATAAATCCGCTAAAGACCACGGCGGACGATTTGATACAATCGCTGCCGGAAAACACCGCGGAGAAAGCGGTGCTCCAAAACGCCCTTTGCGTGCACGGCACGGGCGATGTTACCGGTTTGCCGGGCTTTGCGGAAGGCAAATTCCATGTGCAGGATCTTTCTTCGCAGCTTTTGTGTGCGTTTGTTTCACCGCAACCCGGAGAGCGGCTTGCGGATGTCTGTGCAGCGCCGGGCGGCAAGAGCTTCACGCTTGCGGAATACATGGAAAACACAGGCGTGCTCGATGCGTTCGATTTATACAAAGGTCGCGTGAACCTCATCAAAAAAGGCGCGGAGAGATTAGGCTTGAGCATCATTCACGCCGCCGTGCGCGATGCCGCGACCGGTGTGTGTGAAAAGCAGTACGACCGCGTGCTGTGCGATGTGCCATGCTCCGGACTCGGGGTTATTCGACGCAAGCCGGAAATCCGCTACAAAAAGCAGGAGAGCTTTAAAGAGTTGCCTGCGTTGCAGCTCAAAATTTTGGAGCATTCCGCACAACTTGTACGTCCGGGCGGTATGCTGTTTTATTCCACGTGCACGTTGCGCAATGCGGAAAACGGCGCGGTGGTGACCGAGTTTTTAAAGCGCCACCCGGAGTTTGAACCGTATGATCTGCCCGAAACGGAGGGCATCTCCCACATGGTGAACGAACCGAAATTCATGCGCACCATGATGCCTATGGACCACGGCGGAGACGGCTTTTTCGCCGCTGCCATGCGCAGAAAAACAGAAACAGGGAAGGAGACGAAGCGTTGACCGATATAAAATCCATGCTGCTTTCGGAGCTGCAGGAGGACTTTGCCTTGCGCGGCTTGCAAAAATTCCGCGCAGCGCAGGTATACCGCTGGCTGCATCAGCGCGGCGCGACCTCGTTTGACGAGATGACGGACCTTTCCAAAGACCTGCGCGTTGCTTTAAAAGAAAGCTTCGAAATACGAAATACGGAGATCGCCATTCGGCGCGTTTCCAAAATAGACGGCACTAAAAAGTATCTTTTCCGCTTGAACGACGGTGAGATGATTGAATCCGTCCTCATGAAATATAAACACGGCTACTCCATTTGCATTTCCACACAGGTAGGCTGCAAAATGGGCTGCACGTTCTGTGCCACGGGCAAAAGCGGTTTTTCGCGCGATCTTTTGCCGAGTGAGATGATTTCGGAAATCCAAACGGCGCAGAAGGACATCGGCGAGCGCATCTCGAATGTCGTTTTGATGGGCATGGGTGAGCCGCTCGACAATTATAAGAATGTTTTAAGATTTTTGGAGCTTGTTTCGTCAGAAAACGGGCTTAATATAGGTATGCGGCATATTTCGCTTTCAACTTGCGGGCTTGTCGAAAAAATTTACGACCTTGCCGACCGCAAATTGCAGCTGACGCTTTCCGTTTCGCTGCATGCGCCGAACGACGAGATCAGAAGCCGCACCATGCCGGTCAACCGCAAGTGGAACGTGGAGCAGCTCTTAAAAGCCTGCCGCTATTATTCCGACGTAACGGGCCGTCGCATCTCCTTTGAATACGCCATGATCAGCGGTGTGAACGACAGCGATGCCTGCGCAAACGAGCTTGCATCCCGCCTGCGCGGCATCATCGCCCACGTGAACCTCATTCCGGTAAATGACGTCACCGGCACGGGCTACCGCAAAAGCGGGGAGGAGAGACTCAGAAAATTTACGGCGATCCTCGAAAAACGGGGCATCACCGCTACCGTCCGGCGCACGCTCGGATCGGATATAGAAGCGTCCTGCGGACAGCTCCGTCGACGCAATGAACAGGGAGGTACAGTCTAATGTACGCGGTATGCAAAACGGATATCGGACAGGTGCGCAGCTCTAACCAGGACATCTGCCGCTGTGGCACTTTTTCGGACGGCAGCGCGTGGACCGTGGTTTGCGACGGCATGGGCGGCGTAAACGGCGGCAACATTGCAAGCAGTGTTGCCTGCGACGCCATCTGCAAAGCGATCACGGAAAACTACACGCCGGATATGGAAGAAGACGCAGTGCGCGACATGATGCTGCATGCAATCAATGACGCGAACGCGGCGGTGCTGCACCGCGCGCAGGAAGACCCGGCCTTAAACGGTATGGGCACCACGGTCGTCGTCAGCATTGCGGCGGGCGGCGTGCTGCACATTGCCCACGCAGGCGACAGCCGCTGCTACTTAAAGACGGCGCTTGGCGTAAAACAGGTTACGACCGACCATTCCTTTGTGCAGCAGCTTGTGGAAAGCGGTGCCATCACGGAGGACGAAGCGCGTGTGCACCCGCAGCGCAACCTCATCACGCGCGTTGTGGGCGTGCACCCCGAGGTGGAGTGCGATTACGGCTGCTACAAATTCGAGCCCGGCGATCTGGCGCTTTCCTGCACAGACGGCCTGAGCAATTACTTAGAGCGCGACACGCTGCTGCTTTTCATCAGCAACTATCAGGGAGAAGAACTCGCCGATGAGCTGATCCGCTATGCAAACAGCAAGGGCGGCAGCGATAATGTGACCGTCGCGGTGATCGAGAACCGCTGAGAAAGGATGAAAAAGAATGGATAAATATATTGGTAAACGTTTAGACGGCCGCTATGAGATCCACGAGCTTCTCGGCGTAGGCGGCATGGCGTATGTGTATAAGGCGTATGACAATATTGAAAAGCGTTGGGTTGCCATTAAAATTTTAAAGGAAGAGCTTGCGGGCAACAGCGATTTTCTGCGTCGCTTCCGCAATGAATCGAAAGCCATTGCGGTGCTTTCGCACCCGAATATCGTCAAGGTCTATGATGTCAGCTTTGGTGACCGCATTCAGTACATCGTCATGGAGTATATCGATGGCATCACCTTGAAGCAGTATATTGAGCAGCAGGGCGAGATCAAATGGAGAGAGGCGCTGTACTTTACGGTGCAAATCCTCCGCGCTTTGCAGCACGCCCACGAAAAAGGCATCATTCACAGAGACATCAAGCCGCAGAACATCATGCTGCTCGAGGACGGCACCATTAAGGTGACGGATTTCGGCATCGCACGCTTCTCGCAGGCAGAAACGCAGACCATGACCGACAAGGCCATCGGCTCTGTGCATTATATCGCGCCGGAGCAGGCGCGCGGCGGTTATATCAACGATAAGGCCGATATTTATTCCGTGGGCGTCATGCTGTATGAAATGCTCACGGGTCAGCTGCCGTTCGTTGCGGATAACGCGGTTTCCGTCGCTATCATGCAGATGCAGGCAGAGCCCACACCGCCCTCGCGCATCAACCCGTCCATTCCGAAGGGCCTCGAAGAGATTACGATGCACGCCATGGAGAAAAACCCGGCGCAGCGCTTCCCCTCGGCAGCGGATATGCTGGAGGACGTGGAGCGCTTCCGCCGCAACCCGGAAATTGTGTTCCGCTACGGCGAGCAGGTTGACCGCGCGTATGCGGGCACCTCTGCGGATATTTACGGCAACGTGCAGCAGAACGCAGCGCCGCAGAAGTATAACGACAACTACGAGTATGAAGAAGAATATGTGCGTTCCAAAAACGGCGCGCGCGCTTCCAACATCATCAAGGGCATCGTGGCGGCTGTCATTGTTGTAGCCCTTGTGGTAGGAGGCATTTTCGGTTGGCGGTATCTTCAGAATCTGACGGCCTCCACAAACAAGACCTCTGATGAGATCGTCCTGCCAAACTTTGTCGGGAAGATTTATGCGTCCGATATTGAGGGGAACAGTGAATATGCGGACCTCACGTTTGAGATCACCTACGGCAACGTGCCCAGCAAGCAGCCGGGCGAGGTGCTGCGCCAAACCCCGGCGGCCGGCATGACCGTAAAAAAGGGCAAGACCGTTTCGCTCACCGTCAACGGCGAGGCCGAGCAGGTCGTTGTGGAAGACGTGAAGGGCTATAAGCAGCAGGATGCGTATGACGCGCTGAAGGCACTGAACCTTTCGCCGAAGATTCAGGCAGTCGCCGATGACGACACCGCAGTCGGTTACGTCGTCAAGACCGACCCGGCGGCAGGCTCTACCGTTTCTACCGGCACCACGGTCACAATCTACGTCAGCTCCGGCCCGTCTACGGAAAGCGCCGTGATCCCGAACATCGTCGGCTACCAGTACAGCGCCGCGAAAGAGGAGCTGGAAGCCGCAGGCTTTGTGGTCACAGCAGAATACGACGACGAGAGTGACAAGGACGAAAACACCGTGCTTTCCGTTTCCCCGAACGAGGGCGAAAAGGCGAAGAAGGGCTCGGTCGTCACCGTAACGGTCAGCTCCGGCAAGGGCGCACAGAAAGATGTCTATTACGATATTCCGCTGCCCGGCGGTGTATCGGATGATCTTACGATGAAGATCTACGTGGACGGTACGCTCATTGAGACGCGCACGGTGAACCCCTCGACTTCTCCGTACTCCAACATGACGTTCACGGGCAAAGACCGCGCGAACCTTGTCATCACGCTGAACGACCAGCAGTATATCACGGCGGAGATTGATTACACCACGCAGAGCATCAACGTGACCTCGCAGCAGTCGTATGCAACGCCGGAGCCGGAACCGACCCCGACGCCGGACAACGGCGGTGACATGAGTGAATCCGACGGCTCGGTCACGGCGCACGAAGATTAATATGGGCGAAATGAAAGAAGGGCTGGTCATCAAGGGCATCGGCGGGTTCTACTACGTGCATTGCGGCGATGTGTTGCACGCCTGCCGCGCAAGAGGCAAGTTCCGTAAAGATAAAATTTCGCCGTATGCCGGCGACCGCGTCCGCATTGAAGTGGACGCGAACGATGAGGGTTACGTGCAGGAGATTTTGCCGCGCAAAAACTTTCTTGTGCGCCCGCCGCTTGCAAACCTCGATAAGCTGTTTGTCGTGTCTTCCGTCTGCGACCCACAGCCCAGCACCCTCATCATCGATAAAACCATCGCCGCGGCGGAGCTAAAGGGCATCGAGCCTGTGCTCGTGTTCACAAAGACCGACCTAAGCGATACGACGGAGCTGAAAGACATTTACGGCAGCATCGGCATTCGGTGCTACTTCGTCTCGGCGGCGGACGGCGTGGGCGTGGATGACCTGCGCCCGGAGCTTACGGGCTGCATCTCCGCATTTACGGGTAACTCCGGCGTGGGCAAATCCACGCTTTTGAACCTGCTTGTGCCGGAGCTGGAGCTTGCGACGGGTGAGACCAGCAAAAAGCTCGGCCGCGGCCGCCACACCACGCGTCACGTGGAGCTGTACCCCGTGGAGGGCGGCTATGTGGCCGATACGCCCGGCTTTTCCACCATGGATATTGAGCGCTACGAGCTGTTCCGCAAGGAGGAGCTGCCGGAGGGATTCAGGGAGTTTGCGCCGTACCTCGGCGAATGTAAATTTACCTCCTGCTCGCATACCTGCGAAAAAGGCTGCGCGGTATTGAAGGCTGTGGAAGAGGGAAAAATTTCCCGCTCCCGCATAGACAGTTACATTGCAATGTATAACGAAGTGAAGGACATAAAGGAATGGCAGTTATCAAAGACAAAAAATGTATGATCATCGGCGCGGCTCCGCTGGCGTCCGGCGCCGTTTTTGAAGAATTCGATCCGAAAGAGCACTACGTCATCTGTGCGGATGCGGGCTACGACACCGCTGTGCAGTACGGCGTTCGCCCCGACCTTGTCATCGGCGATTTTGATTCCGCCGCAAAGCGTCCGCCGGAGACGATCCGCACCATTAAGCTCCCCGTTGAAAAGGACGTTACCGATATGATGGGCGCCGTCATGGTGGGGCAGAAGCTCGGCTACAAGACATTTGTGCTTATCGGCGGCCTCGGCGGCGACCGCTTCGATCACTCCATGGCGAACCTCGATGTGCTTTTGTATATCTCCAAGCGCGGCGGCAGCGCGGTGCTGTGTACGGAAGACACCAAAGTGTTCGTTGTGCGCTGTGGGCGCATTGTGCTGACGGAGCTGAAAGGCGCCACGGTCTCCGTGTTCCCGTTTGACGGCTCTTCCTGCAACCTGACGTATGAGGGTCTTCAGTATCCGCTGGAGAAAAAAGACCTCTCTGCGGGTTCGTCTTTAATGGGCGTGAGCAACTGCATCATCTCCGACCGTGCGGAAATTCGCGTGAACATCGGCTGTGCGCTCGTCATTGTCTACACGCCGAAGGATATGCCGGCAGAACCGCCGCAAAGCGAGATTCAAAGCCGCCTGCCCGAAACGGAAGACAAAAAAGATACCGAAAAATAATCCGTAACCAAATGATGCACCTCCGTATATACTGGAATGACCCCGTAAGGGAGCTTCGGTAAACGGAGGTGCTTTTCTATGCGAATGCCGAAATGCTGCAATAACCCATGCTTTCGGGACCGAAAACTGCGCGCACTGTGCGCCGTTTCATTCGGACTCGGCATGGTGCTTGCACAGATCTCCCCGGAGGGGCTCGTGCTGTTCATCGCCGCCGTGATTCTTGTCGCACTCGGCGTAGCGGTGCTGCGCACATTATGATCTCGGAAAGGAACGGTATTTTATGAAGGTCGTCATCGTCAACGGCAAAGGGTTCATCGGCTTCATGCTGCGGCATATGTTCGGCATCAGAAAGCTGCCGCAAGAGACATAACACAAAACTGCACATAACAAAAAGGCTCACTGCGGGGAACAGTGAGCCTTTTGCGTATTACGTTATGATTGAATTTAGGAAAGCTTAGATCACGTTATATTCCTTGAGCAGCTTTTCAATGTCCGTATGCTCAATTTTCTTCAGCGCTTCTTTCAGAACAAGGCGTTCGACGAGGCCGAGGTCCATATCGGTCACTTTCTTGCCGTCGCGGAGTTTAACGGTGGCATCCAGTAGTGCGCGTAAATCGTATACGCTGCCCCAGACCTCCGGCACGCCACGGTCTACGTTCAGCAGCGTGTATACGGCCTCCATGCCGGTACGCATGGAGTATTCCGTCGTGAAAATGGTGTCGCGCTTCGTTTCGGCGAACTGACCGAGGAACGCGAAGTTCACAGCACCCGCAGGCACAACGTCCGGGCGGTCACCGTATGCGCGAGGCATGAAGAATGCGGTGATATACGGCATCATGCACGGCACGGTGTTGGCGCTCGTCTCCGCAAGCTCTTCAATCTGATCTTCCGGTACACCGATGTGATACAGCCATTCCATGCAGATCTCCTTGCCGGTGCACTCGCGCATCGGCTTTTTGACGTAATCGCCGGGCTTGTCGGAGAACAGGCCATAGACCCACACAAGGCAGTGACCCTTCGGCTGTGCTTTGAACTGCGGCTGGCGGTTGATGGTCCAGCTTAAAAGCCAGGAGGAATCCTTTACGGAAACAATGCCGCCGGTGACGACCTTGCCGGTGAACGGGTCGCGCTTGCAGATGTTCTTGATATACGGAATGATGCGGTCGTCGAGCGTCTCAACGGTGGCGCTCATCCAGTTCGACTGCTCAGGATCGCTGCAGAATTTATCCGGGTGACCGAAAGAGGGGTCCTGCGCGGCAATTTTGCGCCACATATCCCAGCCGCCGCTCTCGCGGATTTCGGTATTGAACTTAGCCGGCGTGTTCTGGTCACCGATAGAGGAATTCTCCACGCAGCCGCCGTTCGTGATGAACACAAGGTCGTTTTCGGTGAGGTCGATGTGCTCTTCCTTGCCGTCGCGCAGCGTGTCGATGCGCGTTGCAAGCTTGCGCTGTTTGTTACAGTCAAACTCGACGTTTGTGACCTTCACGCCGAAGTGAAACTGCACGCCGTAGCTTTCAAGGTACTTTACCATCGGCAGAATCATGGACTCATACTGGTTGTACTTTGTAAAGCGCAGTGCCTTGAAATCCGGCAGACCGCCGATGTGGTGGATAAAGCGCTGAATGTACAGCTTCATTTCGAGTGCGGAGTGCCAGTTTTCAAAGGCGAACATCGTGCGCCAGTAGAGCCAGAAGTTGGAGTTCAGCACCTCGTCGTCGAATACGTCCGTGATGCGCTTGTCCTGCAAGTCTTCGTTCGGCGTAAAGAACAGCTTCATGATCTCCATAGCGCCCTTATCGGAAATATCAAACTTACCGTCCGTGTGGGCGTCCTCGCCGCGGTTCACGGTCGCGCGGCACAGGGAGTAGTTCGGGTCTTCTTTGTTAAGCCAATAGTATTCGTCCAAAACGGAAACGCCCTCGGTCTCCATGGACGGAATGGAACGGAACAGGTCCCACATGACTTCAAAGTGGTTGTCCATTTCACGGCCGCCGCGCATCACATAGCCGACGTTTTCAAACTTCCAGCCGTCGCATGCGCCGCCCGCGAGCTGCTCTTTTTCGAGGATGTGCACATGCTCGCCTTTCATCTGGCCGTCGCGCACCAGGTAGCACGCTGCTGTAAGGGCTGCCAGACCGCTGCCGACGATATACGCCGATTTTTGGTCTACGCCCTCCGGCTTCTTCGGTCTTGCAAATGCTTCATAGTTGCCGCTTGCATAATACATATAAAAAACCTCCTAAAGTGTTTCTTTTGTTTTTGTGCCTACATCTTATCATGTCTTTTTGTATAGAACAATATACAGAAAAGCCGCCGTGTTCAGTTTTTAAACACGGCGGCAAATGCGTATAAATTTTTATCACAAACGGCGTTTTGATAAAAAAGGGCAGCGCTATACTCTCAAACAGCGCTGCCCGTATGATTTCAAATTTAAGCGTTTCTGTACCGTTCCAGCGCGGCAGAGACACTGCCGTGTATTGCAACGGAAAGATCGGCGACGATTATATTTGGGTCATCCTTCATGTCGTGCTTGATCCAGTCCAACACAAGCCCCACAAAGGCGTATTTGTAGAAATTCGCAAGGAACTCCTTGTCTTCGTCGCGCACGTTCATGCCTTTGGCTTTTTCGTTTATCACGTGTATAAGAAGATCATAGGTGATGCGGTACAGGTAATTTTCCACCTTTTCGCGGCTGATGGAACGGTAAACATTCATGATAAACGGCTTGTTTGCGTTCAAATCTTCAAAAATGCGCAGGTAGCCTTGCTGCCAAGTATCGTAGTCCTTTTTACCCTCCAAAATGTGACTGGCTTCTTCCTCAAATGCCCATTCAATGAGGTCGTAAATATCCTTAAAGTGATAGTAAAACGTCATGCGGCTGATGCCGCAGTCATCTGTAATGTCGCTGATGGTGACTTTATCGAGCGGCTTTTTAAGCAACTGATTTTTAAGCGAAGCGACAAGCGCACGCTTTGTGACCTGAGACATAGTAAACCTCCGGCAGTTTTTTCTTTCTTCTACACGAATATACCACGAAAGGTCCTTAATTTCAAGGAACAGACTGTGAACTTTCCGTTTAAAGGGGCGGTCATATTGTCCGTTTTCCGCTCATACAATGTAGCGAAACAAAGGGCAGCGAAAGGAAGGTTACAGAGCTTATGCGGATGGAAACAAACACAGAGCGCTATGAGGGCTTTGAACAGATTTTTGACGGCGTGCAGGAGTGTCCCGTAGATACGGAATACACCCTGCCGGATTACTGTGCGGATATCCAGAAGATTTTAAAGTGTATCGTCACACCGGAGGTCACGTCCGTTTCGGCGGCAGGGGACAGCCTTACGATCGACGGCTGCGCTTCCATGCATGTTTTATATCTTGATGCAAAAGGCGGCTGCGTGCGCGGATTCGATACGAAAAAGGAGTTCACCTGTTCGGTGCGGCTGCGTGCACAGGCGGAAAACGTGACGGCGGAAGCGGAGCCGTTCGTGCAGCACATGACCTGCCGCGCCATGAACGCCCGCAGGGTCGATCTGCACATTACTTTGGGACTTTCCGTGCGCGCTTACGCCGTGCGGCAGCTTGAAATTGCAGACTGCATTTCGGATGACCGTGTGGAAACAAAGTGCGAAGAATACGATGTTACCCGCGCCGTGGGCTGCGTGATGCACGCGTTTATTTTGGAGCAGAATGCAGAGCTGCCAAACGGCAAGTCGCCTATTGAGACCGTTTTGCGCTGCAGTGTGCGGTATCAGATCGATACGGTGCAGCCACAGGCGGGCGGCGCGGTCGTCACGGGAAAGGCGTGTGTGGAGATCTTATACCGCACGTTTTCCGATACCGCCATGCCGGAGCGCTTTTCGTGCATATTGCCGTTTACGCAGACGGTGGAGTGCGCCGGCGCGGGGGAGGACTGTACCATACAAATCTCCGTGCTTGGCGGCGAATGCACCGTACAGCCGCGTGAGGACAGCGTGGGCGAATATACCGTGCTGAATCTTTACCTAAAGCCCACATTCTGCGTGCAGTTTACAAAGTCGTGCACCGTGCGCACCGTGTGCGACGCGTATTCCATAAAGGGCGCGTGGGCGGCGAAATACAAGAATCTCTCGCTGGAGCGCTGTGAGGTGCTGCCGCCGCGCAGCGTGCGCGTGAAGGAGAACGTACTCGTTCCCGAAAACGACCTCGAGCAGGTGCTCGACATTTGGTGTGAGGGCCTCACGCTGACGGCGTTTACCGAAAAAGAAAACGCCGCCGTGCGCGGCAAATTCACCGTGTGCCTTTTATACCGCACGAAAGAGAAGCAGATTGCCTACACGGAGCGCATGCTCGATTTCACCGATGTCCATACCGCAGAAATCGTCGGCCGCCGCAGTGTGCGCGGCGAGATTACATCTGTGCAGTATGTCATTACGGACAGCAGCACGGTGGAGTGCACCGCAGAGCTGCGCATGGAAGAACAGGTGCGCGTGGTATACGCCGCGCGATCACTCGAAAGCGCGGAGCTCGATGAGACCACCGAGCCGGAGCCCTGCTGCGCGGCGGTGTATTACGCTTCAAGCGGCGAAAAGGTCTGGGACATCGCAAAACGCTACCACGCCCGCGTCAGCGCCATCCGCACGCATAACGACTGTATGGAAGACGTTTTGAGCGAAGACCGCCCCGTGATCATCTGCCGAAAATAAGACAGCGGAAAGGATATGGCTATGGAAGCATTCAGCGTATATAAAGATATGCAGTCGCGCACGAACGGCGAAATTTACATCGGCGTCGTCGGCCCAGTGCGCACGGGCAAATCGACCTTCATCAAGAAATTTATGGACACGACGGTCATCCCGAACATCGAAGATGAGGCCGCGCGCGACCGTGCCGTCGACGAGCTGCCGCAGTCCGCCTCGGGCCGAACCATCATGACGACCGAGCCGAAGTTTATCCCCGAACAGGCCGTCACCGTAAAAATGGATGATACGGCGGAGTTTAAGGTGCGACTCATCGACTGCGTGGGCTTCATCGTGCCGAGCGCCCTCGGATACATAGAAGAGGAGCAGCCGCGCATGGTGCGCACACCGTGGTTTGAGGACCCCATCCCGTTCAACATGGCGGCGGAGATCGGTACGCAGAAGGTGATCACGGAGCATTCGACCATCGGGCTCGTCATCACGACGGACGGAAGCATCAGCGACATACCGCGCGAGGAATACGAGGAAGCGGAAGCGCGTGTCATTGCAGAATTAAAGTCCACGAACCGCCCGTACATTGTGCTTTTAAACTGCGTTTACCCGAATACGAACGAAGCCCGTGCGCTTGCAAACGAGCTTGCCGAGCGTTATAACGTGCCGGTTCTGCCCGTGAACTGCATGGACATCACGGAGCAGGACATTCAGGGCATTTTGGGGAAGCTTTTATATCAGTTCCCCGTGCGGGAAATTCGACTCGACATTCCCGGCTGGATCATCGATCTTGACGATGACCACTGGCTCAAAAAAGAGATTTTCGATACCCTGAAAGGCGCATGCGATATCCATAGGGTCTGCGAGGTGCAGCAGGTCTCGGGTAGTCTCGCCGCATGCGAGGACCTCAAAACCGTCCGCTGCGCGCGCATGGATCTCGGCAGCGGCGCGTGCGTGCTGGAGCTTACCCCCATGCCGTCGCTGTTTTTCAAAATTCTCGGCGAAAAGACCGGCATGGAGGTTGCAGACGAAACCGCCCTGCTCACAAAGCTCATCGAGATGAACGAGATCAAAAAGAAATTCGCAAAGCTGCAAAGCGCCTATGACGACGTGATGCAGACGGGTTACGGCATCGTCATGCCCGATATGGAGGAGCTGACGCTCGAGGAGCCGGAGATCATCAAGCAAAACGGCAAGTTCGGCATTCGCCTGAAAGCGGCCGCACCGTCCATCCATATGATGCGCACATGCATCCGCACGGAGGTTACGCCCATCGTCGGCTCGGAGCAGCAATCCGAAGATCTTGTGCTGTACTTGCTGAAAGAATTTGAGGAAAATCCGTCGCAGATCTGGGGCTCCAACATTTTCGGCAAATCGCTGCATGAGCTTGTGAACGAGGGCATGCACAATAAGCTCGCCCGAATGCCGGAGGATGCGCGCGGCAAGGTGCGGGAGACCATTGAGCGCATCATCAACGATGGCTGCAACGGGCTTATCTGCATCATTTTGTAGCGGAGGGAACCATGCAGTTTTACGAAACGCCCACACCAAAGGACGAGGAAAAGCCGTCCGAGCCGATACCTGCCGAAACAGAAGCGCAAGTGCCGAAGGACAGAGCCGCCGCAAAGAAAGCCATAAGCGGCGGCTTTTGCCTTACCGTGTTCCAAACGCTTGTATGCGTGCTCATTTTGCTTGCGGCGTTTTTCCTGCGCGGCTTTCTGCCGGAGCTATACGGCGAGCTGCGTGCCATATACGACGCGGAGCTGAACCGCTCTGTTCTGATTTTGCAGGATGACGTTCCGTATTCATAATACGGTACTCACGTTGCGCTTCGGCTTTTTTGCGGTGCTGGCCGTGCTGCTCACATTAGACGGCGGTGTGCATGTGTTGCCTGCGCTTTTGGCGGTGGCGGTGCATGAGACAGGGCACATTCTGGCAGCAAAGCTGTGCGGCATGCAGATCAAGTCGATCACGTTCGGCGCACTCGGCATTCACATGGCGGGGGAGACGGCAAGCGTCGGCGATTTTCGTCGCGCCGTCGTGTCGCTTGCGGGGCCGTTTGCAAATCTATTTAGCTTCCTGCTGCTTTTGCCGCTGCCGCGCGCCTATCCTGCCGTGCAGCTCACGCTGTTCGCGTTCCACGTGCTGCCCGCCGTACCGTTGGACGGCGGCACCGCGCTTTACTGTCTGCTGCGCGGCACATTTAGTGAAAAAACGGCCGAGCGCACAATAACCGTGTCGTCCGTCCTTCTGGCGCTTACCCTCGGCACGCTCGGGTTTTCGGTTTTGATTTCTACGGGCTACAACTTCACGCTTTTGTTTTTGGCGGTTTACATCTTATTTTACTTAATTCTGAAACAGCGGGGGAACATGTGTTGAAATTCCCCCGCTGTTCGGTTATAATAAAATAAATAAGTTATGCAAAGGTCAAAACGAAAGGTAATTTTATGCTGAATAAAAAACTGGACAAGATCCTGCCGAAGGTGCAGAAGCCGGGACGTTACGTCGGCGGCGAGCTGAATTCGGTCATTAAAAATAAAGAGGACGTGGACGTACGCTTTGCGTTCTGCTTTCCCGATACGTATGAGATCGGCATGTCACACCTCGGCATCAAGATTCTGTATTCGATCTTCAATAACGTCGATTACATTTGGTGTGAGCGCGTGTTTGCGCCGTGGATCGACATGGAGCAGGCGATGATCGAAAACGACATTCCGCTCTACGGCTTAGAGAGCGGCGACCCCGTCAGCGAGTTCGATTTCATCGGCTTTACGCTGCAATATGAGCTGAGCTTCACAAACATCCTCAATATGTTAAAGCTTTCCGGCGTGCCGCTTTTGAGCCGCGACCGCACGGAACTCAAAAACATCGTGGTCGGCGGCGGCCCGTGCGCCTGCAACCCGGAGCCCATCGCGGATTTCTTTGACATTCTGTTCCTCGGTGATGGCGAAGAGGTGGATTTGGAGGTCATCGAGCTGTTCCGCAAGTGCCGCAAAGAGGGCAAAACGAAGCAGGAATTCTTAATGGAAGCGGCGCAGATTGAAGGCGTGTACGTGCCGTCGCTTTACGATGTGGAATACAACGAAGACGGCACCGTGAAAGCCTATATCCCGCACGCCGGCGTGCCGAAGACTATCCGCAAGCGCGTTTGCAACGATGTGGACAACATGTATTTCCCGGAAAATTTCGTTGTGCCGTTTCTCGACATCGTGCACGACCGCGCCGTCGTTGAAGTGCTGCGCGGGTGCATTCGCGGCTGCCGCTTCTGCCAGGCGGGCTTCCTCTATCGCCCGTTCCGCGAAAAGAGTGTGGAGACCATCAACCGGCAGGCAAAGCGGTTGTGTGAAACGACCGGCTACGATGAAATCTCCCTTTCCTCGCTTAGCACCAGCGATTACAGCCGACTTTTCGAGCTGCTCGACACGCTGCACACGTGGTCGGAGGACGAGCGCGTCAGCGTTTCTCTGCCGTCCCTGCGCGTCGATAACTTCTCCACGGAGCTCATCGATAAAATTGCGTCCGTGCGCAAAAGCGGTCTGACGTTCGCGCCGGAAGCCGGCACGCAGCGCATGCGTGACGTCATCAACAAAAACGTCACGGAAGAAGAACTCAAGCGCACCGTGCAGATCGCGTTCAACAACGGTTGGTCGAAGGTGAAGCTCTATTTCATGATCGGCTTGCCGACCGAGACCGATGAAGACGTCGTGGGCATTCCGGGCCTCGGTCAGAAGGTCGTCGATTGGTACTACGAGACGGAAAACCGGCAGAAGGGAAGAAAGGTCGCCGTTACGGTCAGCGCCGCGGCATTCGTGCCGAAGCCGTTCACGCCGTTCCAGTGGTTCGGGCAGGATACCATCGAAATGCTCGAGAGAAAGCAGAAGCTCCTGCGCGAGTCCACATTCTCCCGTAAGCTTACAGTCAACTACCACGGCGCGGAGACAAGTTTTCTCGAAGCCGTGTTCGCGCGCGGTGACCGCAAACTGAACGCCGTTATTCTGGAGGCCCATAAGCGCGGCATGCGCTTTGACGGCTGGGCGGACTGCTTCGATTTTGACGCGTGGATGCAGGTCTTTAAAGATCTCGGCATAGACCCCGCGTTCTACGCAAACCGCCAGCGCAGCTTTGATGAGGTCTTCCCGTGGGATCACCTTGATTACGGCATTAAAAAGGAATTTCTCATCGAGGAATGTAAGCGCGCCTATGCGTCTGAGACGACGCCGAACTGCCGCGAAAAATGCTCTGCCTGCGGTGCAGCCTGCTTTAAAGGAGGTCTTTGCGTTGAGAAAAGATGTTAGAGTCTGGTTTTCCAAAACCGGCACGGCACGGTACATTTCGCACCTTGATTTAAACCGCTGCATGTCCCGCGCGTTCCACAAAGCAAAGCTGCCGCTGTGGTACACGGAGGGCTTTAACCCGCACGTGTTCTTGACGTTCGCGGCCCCGCTCTCGCTCGGCTTTGAAGGCCGTCACGAATCGATGGACATTCGCCTCATCGAGGACATGCCGTATCCGGAGCTCATCGAAAAATTGAACGCCGGCCTGCCGCACGATATCCGCGTGTGGGCGGTGACGGAACCCGAAATGAAGGGCAACGATGTCGCAAACGCCGAGTACATCCTGCGTCTGGAGTGCGAAGACCCGGCGTTTGAAAAAAGCGAGATGCAGCGCGTGCTTGCCGAGCCGGAGCTTACGGTAAAGAAGCACTCCAAAAAGGGCGAAAAGATCGTCGATATCAAGCCGTACTTTGAAAACATGACGTTTGCAGAAAAACCAAACTGCCTTGAAATGACGGTGCGCCTGCCCGCGGGCAACCAGGGCGGTATTAACCCGACGCTCTTTGTGGACGCCGCAGAGCGCATACTGAACCGCGAGTTGCTTGTCCGCGTGGAGCGCACGCGGCTTTTCGACAGCGCGTTTCGCGAATTTAAGTAAAACGGCGGAAAATCACGTCTGTTTTTCGCATAATGCGCAGTTTATCTGCATTTTTTTGCGATCTTTGTGCGGGTTTCCGTTAAAAAACACTTGCTTTTTTCCGCATGTTGTGATAAACTATTTAAGCATTTGAAATCCGTTGGCCCTCAAACGCTGCCAATGGGGATCAATGCACGGTGCAAACCGCGTCATTGAAGCGGACAGTCCTCTGCGGCGCGTACCGCATGAATGTCTGAAAAATTATCAGGAGGAAGATCAAATGGACGCATTAAAGCTTATTGCTGCCGATTCCGTTAAGGAGCAGGCACCTGAGTTCAACGTTGGCGATACCATCCGTATCGACGTAAACATCCGCGAGGGTGAGCGTGAAAGAATTCAGCAGTTCGAAGGCACAGTTATTGCCCGCAAGGGTTCCGGTGTAGGCGAGACCTTCACGGTTCGCCGTGTTTCCTACGGCGTAGGCGTGGAGCGTGTATTCCCGCTGCATTCCCCGAACGTGAAGAACATTGTCGTTGTCCGTAAGGGCCGTGTTCGCCGTGCAAAGCTCTACTATCTGCGTGACCGCGTCGGTAAGGCTGCTAAGGTCAAGAGCCAGGTTCGCTAAATCGAATAGCAAACGGAGTAAAAGGGGCAATGCTTTGTCCCTTTTTTACTTTATATAGAAATAATACACTGTAAAAACAGAAATTGGTGAAAGCTGCATGGAAAAAAACATCAAAACCGCGTCTAAAGGCGTCCGCTCCATGTATGAGTGGCTGGAGGAGATTGTCTTTGCGCTTGTGGCCGTCATCCTTGTGTTCACGTTCCTGTTCCGTGTTGTTACCGTCACGGGCAAGTCGATGCTGCCGAATTTTGTAGAGGGCGAAAAGGTCGTTGTCACGAACCTCGGGCACGACATAGAGCAGGGCACCGTGGTCGTTGTCACGAACGTTTTGGAGGAACCCATCATCAAGCGCGTCATCGCAACGGAGGGGCAGACGGTCAATATCGATTACGACACCGGCACCGTGTATATCGATGGCGAAGCGCTGAACGAAACGCAGTTCGGCATTGAAAACGGCATCACGTTCCATCCGTATGACGGGTATGAAGCGCTCGTGTTCCCGCAGACCGTGCCGAAGGGCTGCGTGTTCGTTTTGGGCGATAACCGCACCGTATCAAGGGACAGCCGTTATGCGGAGATCGGCATGATCGACACGCGCCATATCATGGGAGAAGCCGTGTTCACGCTTTACCCGTTCGATCGCTTCGGTTTTGTGAAAACGAATGAGAACAACTAAGAAAACAAGATACCCAGAGAGGATACAGTATGAGTGAAGTACAATCGGTACAGTGGTTTCCGGGTCACATGGCGAAAACGCGCCGCGCCATCCAAAGCAGTCTAAAGCTTGTGGATATTGTCGCGGAGCTTATCGATGCCCGCATCCCCGTCAGCAGCCGCAACCCGGTGCTGAAAAGCATCATCGGCAATAAGCCCAAAATCGTGCTGCTGAATAAATTCGATATGGCAGATCCCGCCCGCACGGCGGAGTGGATGGATTATTTTAAACAGCATAAAACTGTCGCCATCCCGATCGACTGCAAGACCGGCAAGGGCCTAAACCGCTTGCTGCCGGAGATCAAAAACATCCTGCGTGAGCAAATTGCTGCGTGGGAACGCAAGGGCATGGTGGGCAGACCCATCCGCATCATGGTCGTCGGTGTGCCGAATGTCGGCAAATCGTCGCTCATCAACCGCCTTTGTAAGGGCGGCAACGCAGGCAAAGCTGCCGTGCAGGATAAACCGGGCGTGACGCGCCGCAACCAGTGGTTCGCGATTGGCAAGGGTCTCGAGCTGCTCGATACCCCGGGCGTGCTGTGGCCGAAGTTTGAAGATCCGGTCGTCGGCGAACATTTGGCGTTCACCGGTGCCGTGCGCGACGAAATTCTCGACATTGAGGGACTTTCTTACCGCCTGTTGGAGCTTTTGCAGGACTTATATCCCGAAGCCGTCAACACGCGTTATAAAACGGATATTCGTCCCGAAGAAGAACTTAAGGGTCACGAAATTCTGGAGCGCATCGGCAGAAAGCGCGGTATGCTCATTTCCGGCGGCGAAATCGATACCGAGCGCGCAGCCGTGAACGTGTTGGACGAATACCGCGGCGGCAAACTCGGACGCATCACATTAGAGCCCGTCGGCCGCCCGTTAAAGTAATATCGGAAAGGAAAATTCCATGGATTATTCCTTTGAACATGAAGCCTATTTAAAAGGCTATACCGCCGTCTGCGGTATCGATGAAGCCGGCCGCGGTCCGCTTGCCGGCCCCGTTTACGCAGCTGCCGTGTGGCTTCCGGAGGGGCTTGTCATCGACGGCATCAATGATTCCAAAAAGCTGAGCGAAAAAAAGCGTGAGGCGCTCTTTGACGTCATTAAAGAAAATGCCGTCGCTTACGGTATCGGCTTTGCGGACGAAAAAGAGATCGATGAGATTAACATTTTACAGGCGACATATCTCGCCATGCGCCGTGCGTATGACAATATGCAGAAAGCGTGCGATTATGTGCTCATCGACGGCAACCGTATGCCGCCCATGCCCGTGCCGGGCGAGACCATCGTCAAGGGCGATGCAAATAGCCCCAGCATCGCGGCAGCATCAATCTTGGCGAAAGTCAGCCGAGACCGCGTGATGCTGGAATACGCAAAGCAATACCCCGGATATCATTTCGAGAAGCACAAGGGCTACGGCACCAAAGTGCATGTGGAAGCACTGCACGAATTCGGCCCGTGCCCCATCCACCGCAAGACGTTTTTAAAGAAAATTCTGGGCTGAGGAGGTGCGCGCATGCCAAACACCGGTTCCGGCCGCCTCGGCGAGCAGCTGACGGCGGAATATCTGGAAGAAAAAGGCTACGAGATCGTGGAGCGCAACTTCAAGTGCCGCTTCGGCGAGATCGATGTCATCGCGCAGAATGACCGTTACCTTGCGTTTGTGGAGGTGAAGACCCGCAGCGCAGACGGCCTCAGCCACCCGTTTGAAGCCATTACGCCCTCTAAGCGCGCGAAGGTCATCAAAACGGCACAGTATTATCTCATCAACCACGAAACGAATTTGCAGCCGCGCTTTGACGCCGCTGCCGTGTTTACCGAAAACGGAGCGTTAGTCAAGATTGAATATCTCGAAAACGCTTTTTATTAAAATCAAATTCGCTTTCAAAAGCGAAAAATGACGAAAGGGTGCTTTTCATGCGCTATTTTGACCTGCACTGTGACACGCTTGTAGCGTGCCTTGACCAAAACAAATCTTTGATCGACAATGACCTGCACGTCAGCGTAAAGAAGGGTGACCGCTTTGCGCCGTATGTGCAGTGCGCCGCCGTGTGGCTGCCCGATTCGGTGCGCGGCGCTGCGGCTTTGCAGTATTTTGACCGCCATGCGGCCTATTTCCGCAAAATGGCCGAGACGGGCGCGTTCACCGTGCTCGAAACCGGGGAAGATCTCGAAAAGCTCGGCAACAAACAGGGTACGGCGTTTATTTTGACCGTAGAGGGTGGCTCTGCCGTTGCCGGCGATCTCAAGAATATTCACCACCTGCGCGAAAACGGCGTGCGTGTTATGACGCTCACATGGAACGGCAGCAATGAGATCGGCAGCGGCGTCATGTCCGGCGATAAGTTCGGCCTTACGCCGTTCGGCAAGCTTGCCGTGAAGGAAATGGAAAAAGAGGGCATCGTTATTGACATTTCTCACGCTTCCGAAGCACTCTTTTACGACGTGGCCGGAAACACCGAACGCCCGTTCATCGCGACGCACTCGAACTCCAAGGTGCTCTGCAAGCACCCGAGAAACCTCACGGACGACCAGTTCCGCATCATCTGCAACCGCGGCGGCCTTGTGGGTCTCAACTATTTCAAAGCATTCTTGAACGATGCCCCGGCAAAGGCGGACATTGAAGACCTGTTCGCGCACGCAGAGCACTTTTTGTCCCTCGGCGGCGCGGACGTCGTCGCCATGGGCAGCGATTTTGACGGATCCGACATGCCGCATGGCATCACAGGTCTCGAATCCGTAGAGGACATTGCAAACGTTTTCCTGCGTCATAATCTGCCGGAAGCGCTTGTGGATAAAATTTTCTTTGAAAATGCGGCGTCTTTCTTCAAACGCTTTGACAGGAACGCCTGAATACAGTATAATACGACTGACTTGATTTAGGAGGCGGATGCCATGAATTACAACAGCACACGAAACGCCGCGCTTCAGGTGACGGCGGCGCAGGCCATCGCACAGGGTATCTCCGAGGAGGGGGGCCTTTTTGTTCCGCAGAGCTTCCCGAAAGCGGACTTAAACGACATGCTCGGGCTCGACTATATCGGCCGTGCCGAGTACGTGCTCTCGCGCTTTCTGACGGATTTCACCCCGGAGGAGATTAAAGCGTGCGCCGAAAGCGCTTATGGCGGCGGTAAGTTTGACGATAATACCCCCGCACCGGTCGTGTCTCTCGATAAACACGGCGAAAACAAACATATTTTAGAGCTGTGGCACGGCCCAACCTGCGCGTTTAAAGACATGGCGCTGCAAATTCTGCCGCACCTTTTGACCCGCTCGCTTAAAAAGACGGCGGATGGAAAAACGGCGGTCATACTGGTCGCAACATCCGGCGATACCGGCAAGGCGGCGCTCGAGGGCTTTAAGGACGTCGCGGGCACGGAGATGATCGTGTTCTACCCCGAAAACGGCGTCAGCCCCATGCAGAAGCGCCAGATGAACACGCAGGAGGGCGAAAACGTCTGCGTGTGCGCTATCCACGGCAACTTTGACGACGCACAGACCGGCGTGAAGAAAATTTTCACCGATCCCGCGCTCAAGGCCGAGCTTGCGCAGCACAACAAGATGTTCTCCAGTGCGAACTCTATCAATTGGGGTCGCTTGCTGCCGCAGATCGTCTACTATTTCTCCGCGTACCTCGACCTTGTGAATGCGAAGAAAATTAAGATGGGCGATGCAATCAACGTCGTCGTTCCCACGGGCAACTTCGGCAACATCCTCGCTTCCTACTATGCGAAGCGCATGGGTCTGCCGGTACACAAGTTTATCTGCGCGTCGAACAGCAACAACGTGCTGACGGATTTTATCCGCACCGGTACGTACGACAAAAAGCGCGTGTTTTATACCACCATTTCGCCGTCCATGGATATTCTGGTCTCCAGCAATCTGGAAAGACTGCTTTACCACTTGTGCGGCGAAGACACCGAAAAGCTCACGGGCTGGATGAACGCCCTGCAAAGCGGCGGCGCATACACCGTAGACGCCGCAACGGCCGATGCTGTACGCGCGCTGTTCTACGGCGGCTGCTGCGATGATAAGGAAACCGTTGAAGTCATCCGCAATACGTTTGAAAAAGACGGGTACCTGTGCGATACGCACACAGCGGTCGCGGTCGGCGTTTACGAGCAGTATTTGAAAGAGACCGGCGACAACACGCCCGCCGTCATTGCTTCCACTGCAAGCCCGTATAAATTCCCGGACAGCGTGCTCGACGCGTTCGATTGCGAAAAGCCCGCAGATCCGTTTGCGGAGGCCGAGCTGCTCGCGAAGCTTTCAAACACAAAGATCCCTGCGCCAATCACAGCGTTAAGGACGAAGCCCGTCCGCTTTGAAAACACCTGCGCCGCTGCCGATATGGCAGATTTTGTGCGCGAAACGGTCAGAGTGTAAAATGGCGCTGTACGCGATCGCCGATCTGCACCTTTCCCTTGGTACAGATAAGCCGATGGATGTGTTCCGCGGCTGGGAAAACTATGTGGAGCGGCTGGAGAAAAACTGGCGCGCCCTCGTTACCGAAGAGGATACCGTCGTCATCGCCGGGGATATTTCCTGGGGCATGCGGCTGGAAGAGACCGGAAAGGATTTCGCGTTCATCGAAAGTCTGCCGGGCAAAAAGCTATTGTTAAAAGGCAACCACGATTACTGGTGGTCCACGCGCAACAAGATCGAGACATTCTTTGCGCAAAAGGGCTTCAAAACGATGCAGCTCGTGTTCAACTCCGCCGAGCGTGTGGGGGACATTACGGTCTGCGGCACGCGCGGCTGGCTCTATAACGCCGAAACGGCAGAGGATAAAAAAATCGTCGCGCGCGAAAACGGGCGTCTCATCGCGTCCTTAAACGCCGCAAAAGCCCTCGGCGGCACACCCGTCGTGTTCCTGCATTACCCGCCGGCGTACGATACCGCACAGTGCCGGGAATTGCTGGATACGATGCAGGCATACGGCGTAAAGGAGTGCTACTACGGGCACATTCACGGCGATCACGCCGCAAAAAAAGCGCCGCTTGGTGAATATGGGGGCATAAAAATGCACCTTGTCTCGTGTGATTATATCCGTTTCACCCCGAAATTGGTGCGAAAAGACGCAGAAATCGGCTGAATTTTTAACAAATTATAAAATATCAAAAAATTCAAAGGTTTGTCTGGAATATTCGGCACAGGTGTGCTATAATGTCAAAAGGTATCGCGCATTACGGGTATATCCGCCCGCGTGTTCCAAATAAAATTGTAATTTATTTTTGAGAGGATAGAAGGAAATGAACTTAAAGGCAACCAACAAAACCGAAACCAACAAGTATGAGCTGGAGGTCGAAATCTCCGCTGAAGATTTCAACAAAGCACTCTCCGAGGTCGCAAAGACCGAGGGCAAGAAGATGTCTGTTCCGGGCTTCCGCAAGGGTCATGCTCCGAGATCCGTCATCGAGAAGATGTACGGCGAAAACGTGTTCTTTGAAGCTGCTGTGGACAAGCTCTATCGCCCGGCTATGCAGGACGCTATCGAAGCTTCCGGTCTGGAAGTCATCGCGGTTTCCAATGCGGACGTTACCTCCGTTTCCCGCGAGAACGGCATCGAGCTGAAGCTCACCGTTGTTGTGAAGCCGGTGATTACCATTGAAGGCTACAAGGGCATCGAGGCTACGAAGAAGAATGTCGAAGTTACGGATGAAGACGTCAGCGCAGAGCTCGTAAAGGTTCAGGACAGAAACTCCAGAATGGTCGACGTCGATAACAGAGGCGCGCTTACGGGCGACACTGCAGTCATCGATTTCGAGGGCTTCTGCGACGGCAAGGCTTTCGAGGGCGGCAAAGCGGAAGGCTTCGAGCTTTCCCTCGGCTCCGGCCAGTTTATTCCGGGCTTTGAAGATCAGGTCGTCGGCCATGAAGTCGGCGACGAGTTCGAGATCAGCGTGAAGTTCCCGGAGGACTATCAGGCAGAAGAGCTCAAGGGCAAGGACGCGACCTTCAAGATTAAGCTGCACCAGATCAAGCGCAAGGAGCTCCCGACCCTCGACGATGAGTTCGCAAAGGACGTAAGCGAGTTCGATACGCTTGACGAGTACAAGAACAGCCTCCGCGAGAAGCTGCAGAGCGACCGCGAGAAGCAGGAAGAGACGAACGTTGAGAACCAGATCTTTGATGCACTCATCGAGAAGGTACAGGGCGAGATTCCGGAAGAGATGTACGAGCAGGAAGTTGAGGAGAGCATCAACAACTTCGCATACCGCCTCCAGTCTCAGGGGCTGAACCTCGAGACCTATCTCAAGTACACCGGCATGGACGTCAACGCCATCAAGGAGCAGTTCAGACCGCAGTCCGAGAAGCAGCTTAAGCTGAGACTCGCACTTGAGAAGATTGCTGAGCTTGAGAACCTCGAAGTTTCCGATGAGGCTGTTGAGGAAGAGTACGAGAAACTCGCAAAGCAGTACAATATGGAAGTCGCGCAGATCAAGAACCTCGTTGCAGAGACGCAGATCAGAGCAGACCTCAAAAACCAGAAGGCAATCGACTTTGTTAAGGAAAACGCTTCCGTAAAGGCAGAAAAGCCGGCAAAGAAGACCACCAGAAGAAAGAGCACCAAGAAGGCAGCGGAAGAAAAAACCGAGGAAACAGCTGAAGCTAAGACCGAGGAATAATTTGCCGCCTTCACGGTTAGTATTATAGTAACAGCATATCATATATCGCTTCTTTCGCCCGCTGTCCCTGCATCGGACAGCGGGCGAAGCAAAAGAAGCGCGAAAGGAGTTTGTACGATGAGTTTGGTACCTTATGTTGTGGAGCAGACGAGCAGAGGAGAGCGTTCCTACGATATTTTCTCCCGTCTTCTCAACGATAGAATCATCATGCTGAACGACGAGGTGAACAATACCACGGCAAGCCTTGTCGTAGCACAGCTTCTGTATCTCGAGGGTCAGGACCCCGATAAGGACATCAGCCTGTATATCAACAGCCCCGGCGGCGTCATCACGGCCGGCATGGCGATTTATGATACCATGCAGTACATCAAGTGCGATGTTTCCACCATCTGCATGGGCATGGCAGCTTCCATGGGTGCGTTCCTGCTGGCTGCCGGCGCAAAGGGCAAGCGCTATGCGCTGCCGAACGCCGAGATTATGATCCATCAGCCGTCCGGCGGTGCGCAGGGTCAGGCTACGGATATCCAGATTCAGGCAGAGCGTATTCTTCAGACGAAGAAGAGCCTCAACACCATCCTCGCAGAGCGTACGGGTCAGCCGTACGAAGTCATCTGCAAGGATACGGAGCGCGATAACTTCATGACCGCACAGCAGGCCATGGAGTACGGCCTTATTGATAAGGTCATCGCAACGAAATCGAAATAACGAAAGGGCGTGTTTTCATGCCGAATAATTTCGGAAATGATAACGAAGTGCGCTGCTCCTTCTGCGGGAAGCCGCAGTCGCAGGCAAAGCGCCTGATCTCCGGCAACGGCGTGTATATCTGTGACGAATGCGTAGAGCTCTGCATGGATATCATCGCGGATGAAGATTCTCTCCACCGCGGCCGCCCGCAGCCGAAAAACGAGCCGCGCGCCGAAATGGTGCTGCCGAAGCCGCAGGAGATCAAAAAGCAGCTCGATGAATACGTCATCGGGCAGGATGAAGCCAAGATGACGCTCGCGGTGGCGGTCTATAACCACTATAAGCGCATTTTCTTCAGCGGTGAAGACGGCGGCGTGGAGATTGCAAAGAGCAACGTGCTGCTGCTTGGTCCCACCGGCGTCGGCAAGACCTATCTTGCGCAGACGCTTGCAAAGCTTTTGGACGTTCCGTTCGCCATTGCGGACGCAACGACTCTGACGGAAGCCGGCTATGTCGGCGAAGACGTCGAAAACATCCTGCTGCGTCTCATTCAGGCAGCAGATTACGACATTGAGCGTGCCGAGCACGGCATCATCTATGTCGATGAGATCGATAAGATCTCCAGAAAGTCCGAAAACCCGTCCATCACGCGTGACGTCAGCGGCGAGGGTGTACAGCAGGCACTGCTCAAAATTCTGGAGGGTACCATTGCCGGCGTCCCGCCAAAGGGCGGCAGAAAGCACCCGCAGCAGGAGGTCATCAACATCGATACCTCGAACATTCTCTTCATCTGCGGCGGTGCGTTCGACGGCCTTAAAAGCGTTATTCAGCGCCGCACCGAAGCGCAGACGCTGGGCTTTAACTCGGTCATCAAGAGCAAAGACGAGCTTGATAACACGGAGTGGATGAAAGAAGTTACCCCGCACGACCTCGTCAAGTTCGGTCTCATCCCGGAACTTGTCGGTCGTCTGCCGGTCATCACCGCGCTGAGCGACCTCGACAAAGCCGCACTTGTGCGCATCCTCACAGAGCCGAAAAACTGCCTTGTCAGCCAGTATAAGAAGCTCTTTGACCTTGATAAGGTCGATTTGGAGTTCACACCCGAAGCGCTTGACGCCATTGCGGAAAAGACCATTGCCCGCAAGACCGGCGCCCGCGGTCTGCGTTCCATTATGGAAGATACGCTGAAGAACCTGATGTTTGAGGTCCCGAGCGATTATACGATCGAAAAGATCACCGTTACCAAGGATTCGGTAGAGAACGGCGCTGCGCCTGAAATCGTGCACAATCCCGACCGTGTCCCGGTAAAGATCAAAATGACACAACCCAAACGGCGCGCTCGCAAGGATTCGGCATCATAGTGATCATCATACAGGCTGTGCAGCGATCCCTGCTGCGCAGCCTTGTCTGATTTATAAGGATTTGATAATTTTATGAAAGAAACCATACTTGAGGAAGAGAGAGTTCTGCCGGTACTCGCCGTACGCGGACTCGTCGTGTTCCCCGGCATGATCGTGCAGTTTGATATCGGCAGAAAAAAGTCCGTTCTGGCCGCCAAAGCGGCGCTGGATACGGATAGCCGCGAGCTGTTCATCGTCACGCAAACCGACCTTTCGGAAAGCGAGCCCATGGCGGAAGACCTCTATAAAATCGGTGTCATCGTCCGCATCAAGCAGGTGGTACACACCGCAGATAACGGCATCAAGTTGCATGTGGAAGGCATCGAGCGCGCGGAGATTATGTCCGTTGTGCAAAATGAGCCGTACCTCACGGGCAGCGTGTGCGTGTGCAAGCCGATCGCCGCACGCCACACCGCAAGAACGGAAGCGCTTAGCCGCATTGCACAGGAGAGATTTGAAGAGTACATCCGCTGGTTCCGTCAGGTGCCGCCGGATATTCTGCTCGGCGTTATGCAGCAGAAGGACTGCGGTGATTTGGCCGACTTTATCGCAGCGAACATCTCGCTCGATTTCGAGCAGAAGCAGTGCATCCTCGACGAGCTCCACCCGGAAAAGCGTATTGCAAAACTCAATGATATTTTGAGCGATGAAATCAAAGTCTTATCGCTCGAACGTGAGATTTCGCAAAAGGCGCAGGAGCAAATGGATGAAAATCAGCGCGTTTACATGCTGCGCGAGCAGATGCGCGCCATTGCAAGCGAGCTTGGCGAAGAGGATAACCCGCAGGAGGAATCCGACGAATTCCGCCAGAGAATAGAAAAAATAAACCTGCCGCAGGTCGCGCGCGAAAAGCTCTTAAAAGAGTGCGATCGCCTCGCCAAAATGCCATACGGCTCGCATGAAGGCTCCGTCATGCGCATGTACCTCGAAACGTGCCTTGAGCTGCCGTGGAACACGAGCTCCAAGGAGCGCTTGGACCTCGACCGCGCGGAGAAAATTCTCAACCGCGACCATTACGGCATGGAAAAGGTTAAAGCAAGATTTTTGGAGACGCTCGCCGTGCGCAAGCTCTCTGACCAGGCGACGGGGCAGATCATTTGCCTTGTCGGCCCGCCGGGCGTTGGCAAAACGTCCATTGCGCGCTCTATCGCCGAGGCGACCGGCCGCAAGTACGTGCGCGTTTCTCTCGGCGGCGTGCGCGACGAAGCGGACATCATGGGCCATCGCCGCACCTACGTCGGCTCCATGCCGGGCCGCATCATGGCGGCTGTGAAGCAGGCGGGCACGAATAACCCCCTCATCCTGCTCGATGAGATCGATAAGCTCGGCCAGAGCTTTAAGGGCGATCCGTCCGCGTCGCTGCTTGAAGTGCTCGATCCCGAACAGAACAGCGCGTTTCAGGACCATTACATCGACCTGCCGTTCGACCTCAGCCACGTGCTGTTTGTCACCACGGCAAACGACGCTTCCGCCATTCCGGGCCCGCTCTACGACCGCATGGACGTCATTACGCTCGGCAGCTACACGGCGGAGGAAAAGTTCCACATCGCCTCGAAATATTTGGTGCCCAAGCAGCTGAAAAAGCACGGCATCAAGGCGGCGCAGCTGCGCTTCACACCGAAGGCACTGCACGCAATCATCGAAGACTACACCCGCGAAGCCGGCGTGCGCACAGTGGAGCGCACCATCGGCACCATTTGCCGCAAAGTCGCGCGCCGCATCGTCACGGAGGAAGATTTCAAGTCTTATTCCGTGAAGCCCGCCGACCTTGAAGACCTGCTCGGCCCGGCAAAGTTTGCGAAGGATAAAGATGAGCGCCGCGACGAGATCGGCCTTGTGAACGGTCTTGCGTGGACAAGCGTCGGCGGTGAGCTGCTGCCCATCGAAGTTGCCGTGATGAACGGCACGGGCAAAATTCAACTCACCGGCTCGCTCGGCGATGTGATGAAGGAATCCGCCACAACGGCGATCACCTGCATTCGCACCCGCGCGGAAACGCTCGGCATCAGCCCGGATTTCTACGCGAAAAAGGATATCCACATCCACGCGCCGGAGGGCGCCGTACCGAAGGACGGTCCGTCTGCCGGTATCGCCATGGCAACCGCCGTCACGTCCGCGCTGTGCGAAGAGCCCATCGCGCACGACATCGCCATGACGGGTGAGATCACGCTGCAGGGGCGCGTGCTGCCCATCGGCGGCCTGCGCGAAAAATCCATGGCGGCGTATAAAAACGGCATGAAGACCGTCATCATCCCGCACGGGAACATCGCGGATCTCGCCGAAGTCGATCAGGTCGTCAAGGATAACGTGCGGTTTGTGCCGGTGCGCCGTATCGATGAGGTGCTGCCCATCGCCATGCCCGGGCTTTTAAACAGAGAAACCAAGCCGAATACGCCTTGCCCGGAGCCCGCGCACGGCGTACAGACACTCAGACAGTAAGGGGAACACCGTGAATTTTCAGTCAGTAGAATTTGAAGCTGCCGCCGGCCGTGCGGATCAGCTCAAAAAGTCGGACTTGCCGGAGATCGTTTTTTCCGGTAAATCCAATGTGGGCAAATCCTCGCTCATCAATAAGCTCGTCAACCGCAAGGCGCTTGCACGCGTCAGCGCCACGCCCGGCAAAACGGCGACCATCAACTTTTTCCGTCTGCCGGAGTGCCGCTTTGTAGACTTGCCGGGCTACGGCTACGCCAAGGTTTCACAAAACGAAAAGCAGCGCTGGGCAAAGCTGATGCAGGGATATTTTGATGCAGAGCGCAACGTGGCGCTCGTCATCCAAATTCTCGATATGCGCCATGAGCCGACTGCGGACGATTTCGATATGATTAACTTCCTTATCGAGCGTGACCTGCCGTTCCTCGTCGTCTGTACGAAAAGCGATAAGCTGAACAAAACGCAGTTCAACACGCAGAACGCGTATTTTGAGGACCTGTTCCGTGAGCATGAAATCCCGTTCATCCCGTATTCCTCCCAGACCGGCTTCGGTTTGGAGACGCTGAAACAGCACATCGAAGCTGCCGTTTTGGGTAACTGAGCAGCTGCGAAGTATAGATCCACCACTTTTTGAAGGGAATGAAAAATATGTTTGTATCCGATTGTTACAATGTCAATGAAAAAGGCCACCTGACGATCAGCGGCTGCGACACCGTGGAGCTTGCCGAAAAGTATGGCACCGCGCTGTATGTGATGAGCGAAGATGAGATCCGCAGCGTTTGCCGCCGCTATAAGTCTTCGTTTGAGCGCCACTATAATGGAAACGGCACCGCGCTGTATGCCAGTAAGGCGTTCTGCTGCAAAGAGATTTGCCGTATCGTGACCGAAGAAGGCTTAGACCTCGACGTCGTCTCCGGCGGCGAGCTGTATACCGCCCTTGCAGCGGGTGTGGATGCAAAACACATTCATTTCCATGGCAACAATAAAACAATGCAGGAACTCTGCTATGCGCTTGAAAGCGGCGTAGGCGACATTGTCGTTGATAACTTAAACGAGCTGCACCGCATTGAAAAGCTCTCTGCGGAAAAAGGCGTCGTTACGTCCATTTCCATGCGCATCAAGCCCGGCATTGACGCCCACACGCATGAGTTTATCCGCACGGGTCAGATCGATTCCAAGTTCGGCTTTGCGCTTGAAAACGGCGAGGCGTTTGAAGCCGTAAAGGAAGCCGTCGCGTGCGAAAATGTAGAACTCATCGGTCTGCACTGCCACATCGGCTCGCAGATTTTCGACAAAGCCCCGTTCGTGCTGGCGGCGCAGGTCATGCTGAAGTTCTATAACAAGATCCATACAGAGCTCGGCAAAACGCTGACACACCTCAACCTCGGCGGCGGCTTCGGCGTAAAGTACAAGGAAGCCGATGCAGCCGTGCCGTATGAAGATTACATGAGCGACGTTTCCGAAGCCGTGCATGCTGCCTGCAAGGAGTACGGTATTCAGGTACCGTATATTTACATTGAGCCGGGACGCTCCATCGTGTGCGAGGCCGGCCTCACGCTGTACACCGTCGGCGATATCAAGACCATCCCGAATGTGCGTACATATGTGGCTATTGACGGCGGCATGTATGAAAACCCGCGTTACGCGCTCTATCAGTCGGATTACACTTGCCTCATCGCAAATAAGGTGAACGAGCCCGCAGATTTTACGGCGACCATTGCCGGCAAGTGCTGCGAAAGCGGCGACCTCATTCAGGAGAACACGCTCATTCAAAAGCCCGAGGTCGGCGATATTCTGGCGGTGCTCTCCACCGGCGCGTACAACTACTCCATGGCATCGAATTACAACCGCAACACGCGTCCTCCGGTCGTCATGGTTCGCGGCGGAGAATCCCGTGTCATCATCAAAGGGGAGACCTATGAAGACCTCGTGCGCAACGATGTGTGATTTCACGCACTGCTGTGCAAAAATTTCTTGATTTCGGTGTTTACTTTTGTGCTTTTGTATGTTAAAATAAAAAAGTAAAGAACCTCGTTGACGAAAAGACGGCGCATTTGGTGCTTTATGGCATAAATGCGCCGTTTTCGGATGCAAATTCATAAAGAAAGGAACACAGAAACAATGAATACCAAACTGCATGATGAAAACGTTGATTTCCTTTTTGATGCTATTCTCACGCTGAAAAACCGCGAGGAATGCTATAAATTTTTTGAAGATCTCTGCACCGTGCCGGAGCTGAAAGCCATGTCGCAGCGCATTGCGGTTGCCAAAATGCTCAGCGAGCGCCACGTGTACAGCGACATCGTCGATAAGACCGGCGCTTCCACTGCGACCATCAGCCGTGTCAATCGCTCTTTGAATTACGGCAGCGACGGCTACACACTGATTTTTGAGCGCCTGTTGACCGGCGGCGGAAAAGAGGACTAATGGCCGGCTACGACGTTTTTGCGCGCTATTACGATGCGTTGACCGCGAACGTGGATTATAAGGGCCGCGCGGCGTATTTAAAGAAGCTACTCGAGCATCTCCACCATGAACCGGGCATCGTCTTAGACCTTGCCTGCGGTACCGGCAGCCTTACGCTGGAGCTTTATAAGCTTGGCATGGATGTGTACGGCGTGGACGGCTCCATCGCCATGCTGTCCGAAGCGAAGGACAAGGCTTACGACATGGAAGCCGATGTGATGTTCCTTTGTCAGAAAATGCAGACGCTCGACCTGTTCGGCACGGTCAACACGGTGTTCTGTTCGCTGGACAGCATCAACCACCTCTCCGGCGAAGCGCAGGTGCAGGCGGCATTTGACCGCGTGGCGTTTTTCATGGATAACGACAGCTGGTTCATTTTCGACGTAAACACGCTCTATAAGCACGAAAAGGTGCTGGGCAACAACACCTATATTTACGACCTTGCGGATATTTACTGCGCATGGCAGAACCGCTATAATCCGCAGGATCACAGTGTGGCGATCTCTCTCGATTTCTTTGAGAAAGAGGGTAAGGTCTATACGCGCAGCAGCGAGCATTTCTTTGAGCACGCATACAGCGTGGAGAAGCTGACGGAAATGCTGAAAAAGTCCGGCTTTGATAGGGTGGAGGTCTTCGGTGACCTCTCTTTCGACGCGCCGAAGCCGGAGGAGCAGCGCATTATTTTCGCCGCACACATCACAAACTCACAAAACGGCGTTTTTAAGGACGATATTGCTCCGTAAAACGCTCCGAAAGGAAGAATTTCATTGGATAGGATTATTCGCTGCATCACATCGGACGGCGCACTTATGGCCTCCGCAATCGATTCAAGCGATACGGTATATACCGCGCAGAGGCTGCACGGCCTCAGCGCCACGGCTTCCGCTGCGCTTGGAAGACTGCTTACCGCGGCGTCCATCATGGGCGCTATGCAAAAGCAAGAGCATGCTACGCTCACGTTGCGCATAAACGGCGGCGGTCCCATCGGCACCGTCACGGCAATCTCCGACAGCCACGGCAATGTGCGCGGCTGTGTGGACAATCCGAACGTAGACGTGCCCCTGAAGCCGAACGGCAAGCTGGACGTCAGCGCCGCAGTCGGTACAGACGGCCGCCTTGGTGTCATCCGCAGCTACGGTACGGGAGAGCCGTATATGGGCCAAGTGGAGCTCGTCAGCGGCGAGATCGCCGAGGACATCACGAATTATTACGCCGTGAGCGAGCAGATCCCCACGGTGTGCGCACTCGGCGTGCTTGTAGACCCGAACACGAACGGCGTGCTGCTTGCAGGCGGTCTGCTCATTCAAGTGCTGCCCGGCGCGCTGCCGCAGGACATTGAAAAGCTGGAAGCGAATATCGCAACGCTGGAGCCTGTCACCACCATGCTTGCAAAGGGCATGACCGTGGAGCAGATGGTCGACACGGCGCTCACGGGCTTTGAAGTCGAAAAGCTGGAGGAAATCCCCGTGCACTACGCCTGCACATGCAGCCGTGAGAAGTATTATAATGCCCTTGCGACCTTGGAGCCGGATGAAATCGATACGCTGCCGGCTGTGGACGGCAAGGTGGAAGCGGTGTGTCCGTACTGCTGCCGCAAGTATTACTTCACAAAAGAGGAGCTGCACGAGCTTGCCGAAAGCGTGCGCGAAAAGCGTAAAAATGCCTCAAAATAACTTTTTTGAAAAAGTTTTGGAAAAGGTATTGACTTTTTAATAAGCATGTGGTAATATATACAACGTCGCTGGAAGGCATAAGACTTCAAAAGAGCCGCAAGTTCTGTTGAAAGATTTCTGAAAAGCGATGCTGTTTGGGGGTATAGCTCAGCTGGTTAGAGCACCTGCCTTACAAGCAGGGGGTCATAGGTTCGAGTCCTATTGTCCCCACCAAATGTGGCCCGGTAGTTCAGCTGGTTAGAACGCTAGCCTGTCACGCTAGAGGTCGACGGTTCGAGCCCGTTCCGGGTCGCCACATTTGCCTCTGTAGCTCAGTTGGTAGAGCAGGGGACTGAAAATCCCCGTGTCATTGGTTCGATTCCGATCGGAGGCACCATATGCGGACGTAGCTCATCTGGTAGAGCGCCACCTTGCCAAGGTGGAGGTAGCGAGTTCGAGCCTCGTCGTCCGCTCCAAAAGAAAAAGACGCTGAAGATAAGGCGTCTTTTTCAAAATGGTGACATAGCCAAGTGGTAAGGCAAGGGTCTGCAAAACCCTGATTCCCCGGTTCAAATCCGGGTGTCACCTCCAGAAAGAAAGCACTTACGTTTGTAGGTGCTTTTTTGTTATATCTGGAAATATTTTGCTTGTGCAGTGCAGGCGAATATGATATGATGAAACTGAAAAAGAGTTCAATTTGCTTTAGAAAAGTGTATCGGAAGATGACATAGAGGACTATGACAGGACGATCATATGTGCAGCTAGGCTGCGTTGGCGTGCGATTGACGGACACATGGGCGATGGGGAGTTCTATAAATCGGTCTATTTAGAATAAGGATATTACGCTTTTTACCCTGAAAACTACACGAAAAATCGATGGAGTTTTCGGTATTTTGCGAATTTTTTTCTTTACCGGAATAAAGGAGCGGCAGTCGCTTTACAATTTGTGGAACCGGTGCTATACTGCATATAGACCGATTAAAACGAAAGTGAAGAAATTCGCGCGTTTTGACGGATAAAACGAGAGGATAAGAGAAATGAAAAAACAGCTTTTACATTCCGGCTGGCAGCTGACGACCGTCGGAAAAAATGACACGATCCCTGCGACTGTGCCGGGCTCCGTGTACAATGACCTGCTGAACGCGGGTCGCATGGAAGACCCCTATTGGCGCGACAACGAGATGAAAGCGTTGGCGCTGATGGACGAGGATTATCGCTACAATACGACGTTCGATGTGAATGCGGACGTTTTGAACAGCGAGCGCGTTCTGCTGCGCTGCGAGGGCCTCGACACCATTGCCGACATCGTTTTGAACGGCGAGAAAATCGCGAGCGTGTGCAACATGCACCGCACGTGGGAATTTGACGTAAAAGATAGCCTGAAAACGACCGGCAACACGCTTGAGATCGTGTTTCACTCGCCGACAAAGTATATCAAAGAGCAGGATAAGATCTGCCACGCGGGCGGCAGCGAAGACGCAATGGTCGGCTTCCCGAACCTGCGCAAGGCGCACTGCATGTTCGGCTGGGACTGGGGTCCCCGCCTGCCTGATGCCGGCATTTGGCGCGACATTATGCTTTGCGGCGTGAACGGCGGCCGCATCATCAGCACATACGTGAAGCAGACGCACGGTGAGAACACCGTGACGCTCGGCATTGAGCCGGAGATCGAGACTGTAAACGGCGCGGAGCTGACCTACACCGTGACGCTCACGACGCCGAACGGCGAGGAGAAGGTCTACACAGGCTCCCCGAAGGAGATCGCGGTGGAAAACCCGCAGCTTTGGTGGCCGCATGGCCTCGGCGAGCAGCCGCTTTACACGGTGCGTGTCGATTTACAGCGTGACGGCGAGACCGTTGATACGTGGGAAAAGCGCATCGGTCTGCGCACGATGACGATGCATATTGAGAAAGACCGGTACGGCGAGAGCTTTGCGCATGAAGTGAACGGCGTGACGTTCTTCGCGATGGGTGCGGACTATATCCCGGAAGACAACATTCTGCCGCGCACAAGCCCGGAGCATACGAGAAAGCTCCTTGAGCAGGCTGTGGCGGCAAACCACAACTGCGTGCGCGTATGGGGCGGCGGCCATTACCCGAGCGATGCATTCTACGATGTATGTGACGAGCTGGGCCTCGTCATTTGGCAGGACTTCATGTTTGCTTGCGCACATTACAATTTGAGCGACGAGTTTGAAGAAAATCTCCGTGCGGAGTTCAACGATAACATCAAACGCATCCGCAGCCACGCTTCCCTTGGCCTGTGGTGCGGCAACAACGAGATGGAGATGTTCACATTCTTCGGCGGTTTGGCGCTGATGCCGAACAACCCGACGGGCCAACCGCCGATGTGGGAGCTGACCCCGAAGCAGAAGGGCAACTACACGCGCCTTTACGAGTACATTCTGCCGAAGACCGTAAAAGCGCTTGACCCGCAGACGTACTATTGGCCCTCAAGCCCGTCCTCCGGCGGCGACTTTGACAACCCGTCCGACGAGACGCGCGGCGATGTGCACTACTGGGACGTTTGGCACGGCAGCCTGCCGTTTACGGACTACCGCAACCACAACTTCCGCTATGTTTCCGAGTTCGGCTTCCAGGCGTTCCCGACGCTGAAAACGGTCGAATCCTTCACGGAGCCGGAAGACAGAAATATTTTCTCCTATGTCATGGAGAAGCACCAGCGCAACAACGCGGCGAACAGCAAGATCATGACATATCTCGGTCAGACGTACCGTTACCCGACTGCGGGCCTTGGCACGCTGCTGTATACCTCGCAGCTTTTGAGCGCCGAAGCCATGAAGTACGGCGTAGAGCACTGGCGCCGTCATCGCGGACAGTGCATGGGCGCGATCGTGTGGCAGCTGAACGACTGCTGGCCGGTTGCTTCTTGGTCGTCTATCGACTACTTCGGCCGATGGAAGGCGCTGCACTACTATGAAAAGCGCTTCTTCGCGCCGGTGCTGCTCTCCTGCGAAGAGAAAGGCTTCTTGGATGACCCGAACCCGAACCGCGAGTGTCGTGACTTGAATACCGACACCGTAAAGAGCATCCGCCTGAACGTCTCCAACGAGACGATGCAGCCGCAGACGGTCACCGTAAAGTGGGAGCTGCGCAACAACCGCTCCGAGGTTCTGCGCGACGGCGGCGAGGTGGAAATCACCGTGCCCGCAATGGACACCGTGTGGCTCGATACCGTAGAACTGCCGGAAGCGAACATGTTCACCGACCACGTGCACTATGCGTGCTACCAGAACGGCGAGATGATCTCCGAATCCACCGTGCTGTTCTCCGTGCCGAAGTATTACGATTACATCGACCCGCAGCTTTCCTGCCGTGTGGAGGGCGATGAGATTATCGTTTCCGCAAAGGCATACGCGAAGAGCGTGGAAGTACTGAACGAGAACGAGGACTGGGTGCTTGAAGACAACTACTTCGACCTCGAAGCCGATAAAGAGCGCCGCATCCGCATTGTGAGCGGCGACGCGAACGGTATTCATATGCGCAGCGTGTATAACATTCGCTGATTTTGCGTTAAAACTAAAAAGACAAAAGCCGTTACAAGACAGAAAACAGCTGCTTTGTGACGGCTTTTTCAAGTTTTCCTGCATTTTCTCTTGCAAAATATCGTGCGTTTGCGTATAATAGATAAAGAAATTGAAATCGTAGTGTAAACTAACTTGCGCTGTTATGATTTTGAAAGATACATGAAGGAGCGATAAAAATGATTAGAATCGGCATTGCCGGATACGGAAATCTTGGCCGCGGCGTGGAAAGTGCGCTTTCCCACACGGAAGATATGGAGCTTGTGGGCGTTTTCACACGCCGCAGCCCGGACAGTGTGAAGACGAAGACCGGCGTGCCGGTTTATTCTATGGAGCAGGCAAAAAACATGACGGATAAGATTGACGTCATGATCCTGTGCGGCGGCAGCGCGAACGACCTGCCGAAGCAAACCGCAGAGCTTGCACAGTATTTTAATGTCATCGACAGCTTTGACACGCACGCGAAGATTCCGGAGCATTTTGCGGACGTAGACGCGGCCTGCAAGAAGAGCGGCCACCTCGGCATGATTTCCGTCGGTTGGGACCCGGGTATGTTCTCTCTGAACCGCCTCTATGGTCAGGCGATTTTGCCGAACGGCAAAGACTACACGTTCTGGGGCAAGGGTGTCAGCCAGGGTCACTCCGATGCGATTCGCCGCATTCCCGGCGTACAGGATGCCCGCCAGTATACTATCCCGGTGGAGAGCGCGCTTGAAAGCGTGCGCCGCGGCGAGAACCCGGAGCTGACGACGCGCGAGAAGCACACCCGAGAGTGCTTTGTCGTTGCCAAAGAGGGTGCGGACAAGGCTGCCATTGAGGAAGCCATCGTCACGATGCCGAACTATTTCTCCGATTACGACACGACCGTACACTTCATCAGCCAGGAAGAGCTTGACCGCGACCATTCAGGCATTCCGCACGGCGGTATGGTGTTCCGCACCGGTGTGACGGGCCTGAATGGCGAAAACAAGCACATCATCGAGTATAAGCTGACGCTTGATTCCAACCCGGAGTTCACTTCCAGTGTGCTCGTAGCGTTTGCCCGCGCGGCATACCGCATGCACAGTGAAGGTCAGGTGGGCTGCAAGACCGTCTTTGACGTTGCTCCGGCGTATCTCCACCCGGAAAGCGGCGAAGCGCTCCGCGCAAAGCTGCTGTAAGGTTCATGCAAGTTTATAATTAAAACGAAAAAAGCTGTTCCGCATAAAAACGGAGCAGCTTTTGTATGTTTAATATGTTTTGGAGATATCTGCCTGAAGCTCGTCGATCTTATCGCGGAGCTTTAAAAAGTCGTCGAACGCGGCGGGCTTTTGTGCGGGATTGCGCAGCAGGGCGGCAGGGTGGAGGGTTGCCGTCATGTAGATGTTGCCTTTTTTGAAAAACTGTCCGTGCTCGCGTGTGATCTTGAAATCGGGTTTGATGATGCGCATGGCGGCGATACGGCCGAGGCATACGATGATCTTCGGACGCAGCAGGGCGGTTTGATTGCGCAGCCAGTCCATGCAGGCTTCCTGTTCCTCCTGCAAGGGATCGCGGTTTTGCGGCGGGCGGCATTTGACGATATTTGCAATGTAGATATTCGTGCGGCGGTCGAGGTCGACGGCGGCGAGGTATTTATCGAGCAGTTGACCGCCTGCACCGACGAACGGCTCGCCCTGCAAATCTTCGTTTCGGCCCGGGCCTTCACCGATGAACATGACCTTCGCGCACGGGTTACCCACGCCGAACACAACATTGGAGCGCACTTCGCACAGGCTGCACTTGCGGCAGTTCAGGCAGTTTTCTTTCAATTCTTCCCAGTTTTCAAACATATTTCACACCGGCTTTTCTCGTTTTTTCAAATTGCGGTCTTTTCTGCATTAAGTTTATCATAAATCGGAGAAAAAACATAGCCCAAAACTTGTATTTTCTGTCGATTCGTAGTAAAATAGAAATACAAAATCCGGAAAGGACAGGTATTTTCAAATGAAAGTTATGGTTGAAACCTCCGCACGTCACGTTCACGTGTCCGAAGCGGATCTGAAGACGCTTTTTGGCGCAGACGCAAAGCTTACCGTTAAGAAAGAGCTCTCTCAGCCCGGCCAGTACGCTTCCAACGAGAAGGTAGAGATCGTCGGCCCGAAGGGTTCCCTTGTTATGTCCATCCTTGGCCCGACGCGCCCGGAGACGCAGGTTGAAGTTGCACTGACCGACGCGCGCAAGCTCGGTATTGCAGCACCGATCCGTGAGTCCGGCGACCTTGAGGGCACCCCGGGATGTACGTTGAAGGGCCCGGCAGGCGAAGTCGTCATTGAAAAGGGCGTCATCGCAGCAAAGCGCCACATCCACTTCAACGTGGAAGAGGCAGCGGCAGCCGGTGTGGAAGACAAGCAGATCGTCTCCGTTAAGGTCGGCAAGGAAGGCGAGCGCAGCGTGATTTTCGGCGACGTTGTTGTGCGTGTCAGCCCGAAGTATGCAGCTGCTATGCACATCGACACCGATGAGTCCAATGCAGCGGCACTCGGCGGCACCGTTGAGGGCGAGATCGTTAAGTAATTTCGCTTAAAGCTACATGAGCATAAGAAAAGAGCGTGCAGATGAAAGTTTGCACGCTCTTTTTGTTATGCTTTGCAATATTCTCTGTACTTCCTCAGCACATCTTTATCGTTTTCAAACGTAATGTGTGCCGCAGCTTCTTCTGCCGGTACCCAGCAGAGCTCGGTGACTTCCTCTACCTGCCGGTGCGCTTCGCCGCCGATGTATTCGGCTGCAAAGTAGATGACATCTTTCATGACACCCGGCTTCGGGGAGTAAGTGACGACGGCGCGAAAGCCGGTATCAAGCGTGACTGTAAGGCCGGTTTCCTCGCGGATCTCGCGCAAGGCGGTCTCGCTTTCGGTCTCATTGCCCTCCATATGGCCTTTCGGAAACGCCCAATGACCGCCGTTTACATGGCGGATGAGCAGAATTTCACGTCCGTTTTCGGTTTGCCGCGCAATGACCGCGCCGCAGGAAATTTCTTTTTTCAAAAAATGACCTCCTTGCAATTTGCCGCGAAAAACCGCAGGCGATGAAATCGGAAAGGGCCGCCCTGCGGCAGCCCTCCCACATTATTTCACAGTGAATTTATAGATTGTTTTGGACTCGAACGGTTTCTCCGGCGTGACATAGCGGAACGGGAAGTTCTCGTGATGCACGGAATCCGGGTAGAACTGTGTCTCAAGGCACAGTGCCCCGTGGGGAATCATGTCGCTGCCGTCTTTGTTCTTCAGGCCGGAGGTGCCATTGAACGTATACAGCTGCACGCCGGGCATATCGGAATAGACGGTCATTTCGCGGCCGGTCTCCGGCTCGTAGGCTACTGCAATCTCGCGCATGCCCTCTCCGTCCACACAGAAGTTGTGGTCAAAACCGCCGCAGAGCTGGATGAGGTGGTCATCCGCGAACATATCCTGCCCGAGCGGCTTTGCAGCCGTGAAATCGAGCGGCGTGCCTTTTACGGGCAGCAACTCGCCGGTGGGAATGAGGTCGTCTGTGACCGCCGTTACCTCAGACGCGTGAATCGTCACAAGCGTGGAAAGCACGTCCTTGGAGCCGTCGGCTTTCAGATTGAAGAACGAGTGGTTCGTCGGGTTGAACACTGTCTTACGGTCGGTCTTGCCGCGGTAGGTAATCTCCACGGCGTTGTCGGCTGTCAAAGTGTACTGCACTTCAACGGTCAGTGTGCCGGGGTAATTTTCGTCGCCGTCCGGGCTGACATGTGTGAACGTGACAGACGGTTCGTCGCCGTCGTTCGACTCTTTCACATCAAACAGTACTTGATGGTAGCCCTTTGTGCCGCCGTGCAGCGTGTTTGCGCCGTCGTTTTGATCGAGTGCATACGTTATGCCGTCAATGGTGAGCGTTGCGCCGCCGATGCGGTTTGCGTAGCGGCCGACGAACGTGCCTTGAAAGTCGGAGCCGAAGTATTCCTCGAGCGTGGCGTGGCCAAGCACGACATCGCCGAGCTTACCGGACTTGTCCGGTGTTAAAAGCTGTAAAATGCGGCAACCGTAGTTTGTGAGCACAAGCGTCACGCCTGACGCGTTTTTCAGCGTATAAGCGTCAGCCGTTTTCCCGCAGGGGAACGTGCCGAACACGGATTTTGTAAGAGACATGGGAAATCAGTCCTCCTGCTTACCGAGCAGTGCAGCGCCGATGATGCCGGCGTCGTTGCCGAGCTGCGCCTTGCAGACCTTCGTCTTCTTCGTGGAGTTCATAGCATACTGCTCTCTATCGATGAATGCTCTGACCGGAGCGAGAAGCGTTTCACCCTCGTTGCAGATACCGCCGCCGATGCAGAGGATAGCCGGCTGGAAGATGTTGATCATATCGGTGAGGCCGACGGAGAGGTACTTGATGTACTCGTCAACAACAGCCTTGCCGACCGGGTCGCCTGCGCGCATAGCGTCAAATGCGGTTCTGCCGTTAACCTTGGACTCGTCGCCGTCAACAATTGTCCAGATCGGAGAGTCCTTCGGGGCATCTTTCATGTGCTCTTTTGTGGTTTTGATGAGACCCGTTGCGGAAGCATAGGTCTCCCAGCAACCGTGTCTGCCGCAAGTGCAGGGACGACCGTCAACAACGATGACGGTGTGGCCGAGCTCGCCGCCGGCAAAGTTGCTGCCGGAGTAGACCTTGCCGTTGATGATGATGCCGCCGCCGACGCCTGTGCCAAGTGTGATAGCCAGTGCATTGTCTGCGCCTGCAAGTGCGCCTGCCTGATATTCGCCGTAAGCTGCCGCGTTAGCGTCATTCTCCAGAATGACGAGCTTGCCGTTTGTGCGCTCTGCCATCATATCGCGGAGCTTGAAGTTCTTGAAATAGAGGTTGTTAGCAAATTCGATGATGCCGGTAGCACGGTTAACGGTGCCCGGGCAGCCGATGCCGATCCACGGTACATCGTCGAGGGTCAGACCGGCCTTTGCCAGTGCATCGTTGCATACAGCGAGAATCGCATCGCAGAATGCGTCTTCCGAGCACGGAACGGGCGTCGGATGGGAAGCCTTTGCGATGATCGCGTTGTTTTCGTCTACGATACCGACGGCAATGTTTGTGCCGCCTACGTCAACACCAAGATAGTACATAATACGAACTCCTTATAGATGGAATATTCCGGCACGCCTTGCGCCCGGTCTTTTATCATAGTATACAATATAAAGCGCATGTTTGTAAATGCAAAAAGTTGAAAAATTTGCGATTTTTGCGAAATCAGCCTTTTGTGGGCAATAGAAGGAGAGTGAAAGCGCAGAATTCGGGCTTGCGTGTGCGTTTTTCGATTTGCCTATTGACATTTGATTTTACGGATATATATTTCATAACGACGTTATGAATGAAGCAAAGGAAATGGTCAAGCAGACCGCGTTGTCCGTAATATGCCTTTTTACGCGGCTGAACAGAAAAATATGAAATGCCGGAATAAAATGGCTTGATTTTATAGCCGGGATGTGCTATTATAATTAAGATAATTTAAGCCGGCGTGGCGAAATCGGCAGACGCAAGGGACTTAAAATCCCTCGATGGAAACATCGTACCGGTTCAAATCCGGTCGCCGGCACCAAAAGCCTGACACTTTTTGTGTCGGGCTTTTTTGATGTATAAAACTCGCTGCGGAGGTTTTAATATGAACAAAGATCTGACCCGGGGGCCGGTGATGCGGTCTATGCTGTGGTTTGCGCTGCCGATGATCCTCGGCAATTTATTGCAGCAGTGCTATAACATTGCGGACACGCTCATTGTAGGACGCTTCCTCGGCAAAACGGCGCTGGCGGCGGTCGGCTCTTCGTTTTCGCTGATGACATTTTTAACATCGATCTTGCTTGGGCTGTGCATGGGCAGCGGTGCGCTGTTTTCCATCCGCTTCGGGCAGCGCGATGAAATTGCCTTAAAAGAAAGTGTACGGGCTTCGTTCGTGCTCATTTTAGGCGTGACGCTGCTTTTAAACGGCCTCGCATTTGCGTGCCTTGATCTCATTAAGAGCTTTTTGCAGGTGCCGGACGACGTTTGGGGCGATATGCGTGCGTATATCGCAATCGTATTCGCAGGCATTTTCGCAACGTTTTTATATAATTACTTCGCGTCTTATCTGCGCGCGGTGGGTAATTCCGTCGTGCCGCTCGTGTTTTTGGCAGTCTCGGCGGTTTTGAATATCGCGCTCGACTTGTGGTTCGTCATCGGCCTCAACTTTGGCGTTGCGGGTGCGGCGGGAGCCACGGTCATCGCGCAGTATGTTTCCGGCATCGGCATCATGATCTGCGCGCTTCTCAAATGTCCGCAGCTGCGCGCGCTGTGCAGCCGTTCGCCCATCCACGCGAGCCGTATCCGGGAGATTGCCGGGTATTCCATTTTGACTTGCGTGCAGCAGTCCGTGATGAACCTCGGCATTTTGATGGTGCAGGGGCTTGTGAACAGCTTCGGCGCGGCGGTAATGGCGGCGTTTGCGGCGGCGGTGAAGATTGACGCATTCGCGTATATGCCTGTGCAGGACTTCGGCAACGCGTTCTCCACATTCATCGCACAGAATTACGGTGCGGGCAAGCAGGAACGCATCCGCAAGGGATTGAAAGGTGCGGTTCTTGTATCCGTTGTGTTTTGCGTGATTGTGTCCGCTTTGGTGTTCGTGTTCGCAAAGCCGCTTATGCTGCTGTTTGTGGAAGCGGGCGAAACGGAGATTATCGCCGAGGGCGTGCGTTACCTGCACATTGAGGGCGCGTTCTACTGCGGCATTGGCTGCTTATTCCTGCTCTACGGGCTGTACCGCGCGGTCGCGAAGCCCGGTATGAGCGTGGTGCTGACGGTCATCTCGCTCGGTACGCGCGTGGTGCTGGCATATCTTTTATCCGCTATCATCGGTGTTACAGGCATCTGGTGGTCGGTGCCGATCGGTTGGTTCCTCGCGGATGTTACAGGCGTGGTGTATTACTTCATTCATAAAGAAAAACTGCTGCGTTTCGGCGAAAGCAATTTGAAGCGTACAGAAAGCTAAATATCAATTTTGGACGCACCGCTTGTCCGTGCTTTACGGGTGGGCGGTGCGCTTTTTACAACAATTCAAGCGTTATTTGTAAAATGGGCGGGAGATCCTTAAAACGATGGCTGACGCTTTTGCGATATCCTTGCAAAGCACGTCAATTCATGCAAAAAACAAGTGAAATTTGTTGTTTCACTTTGTATTTCTGGACAAAATACGATATATGTGATATACTTGATTTCAAATACAGTACTCAAAACCAATTTGGCTTTATTCAAACTTAAATGAAACGGCGGTGAATCTATGAAATCTCTGAAGCAAATTATCAATCGATATATTCGTTCTGCGGCAATCGTGATGGCTTTAGTGATCCTTGTGGTAATCGCCTTTGCGGAAATTCTGATTGAACAGGGCCGCGTGGAAGACACCGCTGCCGGTACATTTGTGCGTCTGGAGCAGATTATCGAAGAAAATGAGAATGAACTGAAGCAGGTCAAGGAAAAATACGATAAGACCTGTTTGCATGATGCCGAAGCCATTGCCTTTCTGCTGCAAAAAGACCCGGAGGCAACAAACGATACCTTAAAGCTGAAAAAATATGCGAATCTGCTGGAGCTGGATGAAATTCATATTTTTGATGAGACCGGCACGATTGTTTCCGGCACAAATCCGGAGTATTACGGCTATTCGTTTTCTTCCGGTGAGCAGATGGCGTTTTTTGCGCCGATGCTCACGGATAAATCCTTGCAGCTTGTGCAGGATGCCGGCCCGAACACCGCTGAGGGCAAAAACATGCAGTATTCCGCCGTGTGGAGCGCAGACGGCACATTCATCGTGCAGGTGGGCAAAGACCCGCAGCTTGTAACGGAGGCTATGGAGAAAAACGAGATTTCGTATATTTTTCATCAGCTCAATATCAGCCCGGCGATCGATTACTGTGCCGTAGACAGTGAAACGCTGTCGGTCATCGGCGCAACGAATGCGGATATGGTGGGGAAGACCGTGGCAAAGCTCGGTATTTCTGCCGAGAGCATGCAAAATGAGGAGCACGGCTTTCACGCAAATATTGAGGGGAAATACTACTACTGCATTTTTAAGAAGATAGAAACCCGTTACATGGGTTTCATCATCCCGATGGACGTATTGTACGAACGTATTCCGCTTGATCTTTTGAATCTGGCGCTATGTCTGGTTTTAATCTGCGGTACGTTGACGGTTTTCGTCGCGAACTGCGTGAATCGCTACGTTATTCATGACATTCACCGCATAAACGGCAAGCTCAATCGCATCACGCAAGGCGATTTGGAGGAAAAAGTCAACGTGCAGAGCAGCCGAGAGTTTTCTGCGCTCAGCCGATATATCAACGAGATGGTCGGCAGCCTTGTCAACAACGACAGAAAAATGTCATACGTTTTGAGCCGCACGGAAATGAACATCGGCGTGTACGAGTACCGCGACGGCGTGCAGCAGGTGTATTGCACGGAGCGTATCCCGCAGATTTTTGGGTGGACGGATGAGGAGACGGCGTACTACACCGGTGACCGCGTGCATCTGTATACATTCATCGAGGAGCTGCGCCGCAGCCGCATGGTCGGCGAGCGCAACGTATACCGCATTCCGGGTGAGCCGGACCGCTACATAAAGCTGGAGGAAACGCACGAGGAGAGCAGTGTTTTCGGCGTGGTGAACGACGTGACGGAGGAGATGCAGCGCCGCATGCAGATCGAATCTGAGCGTGACACCGATCCGTTGACCCGGCTTTATAACCGCCGCGGCCTGAGCCGCCGCGTGGAGCGCATTTTGGAAGCGGGTACAGGCGATACTTACGCCGTGGTGATGATCGACCTTGACGACTTGAAAGAGGTCAACGACACCTACGGGCACGAGAGCGGCGACCAATATATCATTTCCGCAGCAGAAATCTTAAAAAAGATCGTGGGCGAAAGCGGCCTTACTGCACGTCACGGCGGCGATGAATTTGTCCTGTTCCTCGAAGAAAAAAGCGAAGAAGCGCTGCGGGAGAAGCTCACGCAGCTTGAGCAGGCGCAGGACAGCTCCGAAGCCGTGCTGCACGATGGACAGCATGTGCCGCTGCGGTTCTCCATGGGCTGCTGCTTCATAGATGAAGTTGCCGCGCCGTATGACGAAATGCTCGAAAAAGCGGATATTGCCATGTACCAAAACAAACGTCAGCGCAAAGAAAAGCACGGCAAGCAGCCGAGAACGAAAGAATAAAGCAAAAAATCACCGAGATAAACCGGACAAACGGTTTCCTCGGTGATTTTTTTGCGGAATTAACTGCTTATTCTGTCAATGCGCGGGTAAGCCAGGCATCGGCGATGTCCAAAGCAAGATAAAGGCCGTTTTTCTCGCTGGTCTTTACAATCTGTTTTCTGGAGCGAATCTCCGGGTCGGTGAGCATGAGCTGCACAGTGCACTTATCGGCAACCTCCATGTCCTCCACGGTCTTCTTCGTTTTGATGTCGATCTTGATGACGTATTTATCGGTCATGTTTCCGTAGTAAATAGTATCGCCGCTACGCACAAGGGGCTTGCCGCGGTACATGGGAAACGGGCTCTTCTGCTTTTCGCTCATAGTATGCAAATCCTTTCATAAAGTCTCGTTGGGGAAAATGCCGGAACTTTCTAAGCGCCGGTGCAAAGCATTCAATACACTTTTAATTAGTATAGCATAGATTAAGAAAAAAGACAACTTGTATTTGCACATTTGAAAATAAAAATTGCCGCCGACGGAAAAATCCGCCAAGCGGCAATTTCGGTTTCAGGCAATGCCGTGCATAAAGCGACGGCGCATCAGAAAACAGGCTTATTCGCCCAAATAGGTACGCACCATTGCTTTCAGCAGCTCATCGCGGTCAATCTTGCGGATGAGGCTGCGTGCGTTGTTGTGCGTAGTGATGTATGTGGGATCTTCCGAGAGAATATATCCCACGATCTGGCTGATGGGGTTATAGCCTTTTTCTTTGAGTGCATCGTAAACCTGTACGAGCACCTGCTGCATATCGAGCTTCTGCGGCGTCTCAATGCTGAATGTCTGGGTGCGGTCGCTGAAATCTTCTGCCATGTGGAACACCTCCTCGTTTTCCGATCGTGTAAAGGCTGCAAAAATACAGTCTACATTTCATTGTATGCCGGGCCCGGTGTTTTATTCGCGTATAAAAGCACAGTGGAATAAACACTGTATACAGCATACCGCAAAACAACAAAAAAAGCAAGCGGTACGAAAATTTTTAACAAATTATCTCAGCACAACGCCAATCTTCGCGAGGTTCTCGATGATGGTGTCAACATAACTTTGCACCTCGTTCTTCGCGAGCGTTTTCTCGTTCGAGGAGAACGTAAAGCGTAGCGTGATGCTCTTGACGACGCCGTTGTAGGAATCGATGAGCGCAACGTTCTTGAGCAGAGGGGTGACATTTTGCCATGCGGCGGAAAGCGTGCTGTACGTCTGGTCTGCGCCGATGACGAGAGAGAGGTCGATATCGATGCCCGGGAACTTGGACGGCTCCTCATAGTGAATAACGGATGCTGCCATGGAGGAGAGCGTATCCATGTTCAGTTCACCGGCAACGATGACGGCTTTCTTATCGATCTTCGTCTGTACGGACGGATGTACGACCGTGATAAAGCCGACGTATGTGCCGTCGAGATAGATCTCTGCGGTGTTGCGCGGGTGCTGCCAGTTGTGTTTTGCTTCCGCGATGCGGAATTCAAAGTAACGGTGCTTCAACTCTTTGCTGATGGAAGCCATGATGTCGCGCAGGCCGAGGTAGAGGTCCTTTTCGCTCTTAGTGCGGCTGTACAGCGCAATGCCGAGGTGCTTCTGCTCATCACACAGACCGTCTTCGCCGAGGCCGTTGATGACGCGGGCAATCTCGAACACACCGAAATCGTTTGCGTATGCTTTGTTTTCGTTGACGTAGGTGATCATCGTCGGCACCATGGAGCGGCGCAGCACGGTGTGGTCCGGCGTCATGGCGTTGATGACGCGCACGTTGTCCTCAATCTCGATGTTGAGGTCCTTGTACTTCTTCGCGTCGCACCAGATGTAGGAGTGCACTTCGTGCATGCCGTAGCGCTGTACGAGCAGGTCTTTCGTCCAGCGGTCATCATTGTTGCCCGCGGTGCGCATGACCGGCGCCAAAGCTGCCTTTGTGGTCGTAATCTTGAAGTTATCGTAGCCGTAAACACGGGTGATTTCCTCGATGATGTCGGCCTTGATGGTGACATCCTTCGTTGCACGCCAGGACGGCACGTGCGCGGTGAAGACTTCGTTTTCAAGCGTCGGTGCGAAGCCGAGCGCGGAAAGGGTATTCAAAATCTGTTCGTCGGAAATATCGATGCCCGTATAACGGTCTACAAATTTCTTATCGAACGTGATGTCGATTTTGTCGTAGTGGCGGACATAGACGTCCGTCATGGAGGAGATGATCTCCACACCCGGGTCGATCTCGGTGAGCAGCTGCATGAAGTGCTCGATGGCGACGTCGGTCATTTCCGGGTCAAGGGTCTTCTCATAACGCATGGAAGCATCCGTGCGCAAACCGATGCGCGTGGAGGACTTGCGCACGCTTACTGCGTCAAAGTTTGCGGATTCGAGCAGCAGACTGTCCGTGTTATCTTCAATCTCGGAGTTGAGACCGCCCATGATGCCCGCGATGGCGACCGGCTCTTCCTTGGAGCAGATCATCAACGTGTTTTCGTCGATGCGGCGCTTTGTGCCGTCCAGCGTTTCAAACTCGAACGGAGCGGAGAAGCGCTGCACCTGAATGGAATCGACCTTTGCACAGTCGAACGCGTGCATCGGCTGGCCGAGCTCGAGCATGAGGTAGTTTGTGAGGTCGGCAAGCAGGTTGATGGCACGCATGCCGCAGTAAAAGAGACGAATGCGCATATCAACCGGGCTGACCTTCTTCGTGATGTTGCGCACCTTGAGGCCCGTGTAGCGGTAGCAGAGCTCTTTATCGCGGATATCGATATCAATGCCCGGCAAAGAAGCGTAGGGGGTGAGATCCATGCGGCTGACCGGCTTTAATTCGCGATTGGTCAGCGCTGCAAATTCGCGCGCGATGCCGTAGTGACCCCAAAGGTCCGGGCGGTTCGTCAGAGACTTATTATCGACCTCGAACACAACGTCCTTTACGCCGTACGCGTCCGTAATCTGTGTGCCGAGCGGCAGGTCATCCGTGATCTCCCACAGTCCGCTGTGGTCGGCGCTGATGCCGAGTTCTTTTTCGGAGCAGCACATGCCGTGCGATTCATAGCCTGCAATTTTTGCGCAGGTAATCTCCATGCCGGAAACGGAGCCGCCTTCGCGGGCAAAGGCAACAAGCATGCCCTCGCGCACGTTTGGTGCGCCGCATACGCAGTCATAGACCTTGTCGCCTGCATCAACCTTCAAGAGGTGCAGTTTTTTGGAATCCGGGTGGTTTTCGATGGAAACGATGCGCGCAACAACAACATCTTTGATGTCGCGGCCCATATAATAGATGTCTTCGACCTCTGCAGTGGAAAGCGTGAATTGGTGAATCAGCTTTTCAAGGTCCAGACCGGAAAGATCAACGAAGTCGTTGATCCAGTTCATTGAAATCAGCATTATAACGACTCCTTTTCTTATTCATGGTTGAACTGCGAGAGCACTTTCAGATTGCCGCTGTTGAGGTCGCGGATATCTTTGATGCCGTAGCGCATCATGGCAAGGCGGGTGAGGCCGAGACCAAACGCGAAGCCGGTGTATTCATCGGGGTCGATGCCGCCGGCGCGCAACACGTTCGGGTGAATCATACCGCACGGGCAAAGCTCAATCCAGCCGGAACCGTGGCAGGTGGAGCAGCCTTTGCCGCCGCAGATGTGGCAGCTGATGTCAAGCTCAAAGCCCGGCTCAACGAACGGGAAGAAGCCCGGGCGCAGGCGAACCTGTACGTCCTGCTTAAAGACCTTAGAAAGCATGGTCTTCATGAAGTAGATGAGGTTCGAAATGGAGATGTCTTTATCAATCATGATGCCTTCCATCTGGAAAAACGTGTTCTCGTGGGAAGCGTCTGTGCTTTCGTTGCGGAAGCAGCGACCCGGGAAGATGGCACGCAGCGGTGCACCGTACTTTTTCATGATGGTGTTCTGCGCGGCCGAGGTGTGGGTCTTCAACAGCTGACCGTTATCGAGATAGTAGGTGTCCTGCATGTCGCGGGCGGGGTGATGCTTCGGAATGTTCAATGCCTCAAAGCAGTTGTAATCCGTTACGACCTCGCGGTAGTCTTCAATCGTAAAGCCCATGGAAGCGAAAATTTCTTCCAGTTCGCGCTGCACGAGCGTAATGGGGTGATAGGAGCCGCAGTCGGTATCCATCGGCAGCGTGACATCATATTGCTCTGCGCTGTTGACAAGGCGGTCTTCCTCCTCCTGCCGGATGCGCTCCACGTGTGCTGTGATGCGTTCGTCGACCTCGCGCTTGAGCGTGTTGATGGTCTGGCCGAATTCTTTTTTCTCCGCGCCGGAAAGGTCTTTAAGGCCCTTTAAAAGCTCGGTGACGGAGCCTTTTTTGCCGAGATACGAAACGCGCAGCTTTTCGATGGATTCGCTGTCGCGCACTTCGGAAAGGTCTGCGTCAAACTTCTGGCGCAGCTCGGAAATGCTTTCTTTGATTCCCATATCAATATATCCTTTCATAAATGATTTCCGTTTTGTACCGAACGGTGAGCATGAAAAAAAGCCCGCCCCATGCACAAAACATGGGGCGAGCCGGAACGCTCGCGGTACCACCCAATTTCGGCGCATTGCGCCCTCTGAAAGCCTTTAACGCAGCTACCCGTTGCAGCCTACTTTAATTTCAGCCGCACCGCTCCAAAGAGAACTTCACCTATACTCAATGCAGGTGCGTTTTCAGCCGACGGCGCACCCTCTCTGCCCACGAAAAACAGGCTACTTTTCTTTTTCATCGCGTTTCACTGTTCGGCGTCGTTTGTATCCTCGCGACGCAACACTGTTATTTTAGCATAGAAATTTTCGGTTTTCAAGCCTTTCGCGGGATTTTATGGACAGAGTTTTGAGGTTATCGCACGGTATTCGTAATATTCGATAAAAATTCACAAATTACGCAGTTGAACTTCCGTGTGGGTTATGGTACAATGACAATATTGAATTATGGAAACGGAAGGTAATTTACAGTATGATGACAGATGTGTTTGTGGAATACATGGTGAAAAAGAAGACCGGCAGCAAGGATGTTTTGATGTCGCTCGGCGTGTCGATCCTCGGCGCGATCTTGATTTTTGTCAGCATTTTCCTGACGCCGGTTTCGCCGATGATCCCGTTCCTCGTGATCTGCGGCGTGATTTATGGCGTGTACTACGTCATCTCCTCGCGCAGTCTGGAGTTTGAGTACAGCATCACGAACGGCGACATTGCGGTAGATAAGATCATCAACCGCAGAAGCCGTAAACGTCTCACGTCTTTCGATGCCAAGGCGATTGAAGAGATGGGTAAGTACACGGAGAATGCGCAGAAGTTAAAAGGTAAGCGTGTGGACAAGACCATCTTCGCGGCGGAGACGGACGACGGCAAGGACGCGTGGTACATCATTGCAAAGAGCCGCAAGACCGGCTTGACGCTTCTTGTGTTCTCGCCGGACGAGCGCTGCATCGATGCCATCAAGCCGTTTATGGACAGAAGATTAAAGTTTGAAATCTTCGGCAGAAACTAAATTTCAAAATGTGAAGCGCCCCGTTATCGGAGATTTTCCGGTGACGGGGCGCTTTTCCGTGCGGCGCGAAAATGATTTTAATTTTCACCGCTTCCATAGTTGAAAACCGCACGGGAAAATGATACCATTAAAGCATAGAATGCTACGGAAAAGAGGCAGGTATATGCGGGTATTGACAGCGGCAGAGATCAGAGGGCTGGAGTCATGCGCGGTGGAATCCGGCGTTTCCATGGAAACGCTTATGGAGAACGCGGGCGCCGAGGTGGCGGCAGCAGTGACAGAGAAAATGGACGTCACAGGCAAGAAAACGGTCATTTTGTGCGGCAAAGGCAACAACGGCGGCGACGGCTTTGTGGCGGCGCGCTTATTGGCGGCCGAGGGCGCAAAGGTGACGGTCGTTTTGATGCAGGGCGCACCGGCCTCCGATCTTGCAAAGCAGGCGTATGACAAAATGGGCCGCGGCATTGAGATTATCATGTACCGCACGGCAGGCGGCGCGGTAGACGCGGCGGACGTCATCATCGATGCGGTGTTCGGCTTCAGCTTTCACGGCCGTCTGCCGAGCGTGATGGAGCCTTTGTTTGCGCGTGCAGCGGAAAATAAAAAAGCGTTTCACATTTCCGTGGATATTCCAAGCGGCGCGGTGTGTGATACCGGCGCGGTGGAGGGCGCGTGCTTTAAGGCAGACCTTACGGTGACGTTTACGGCGATGAAGCCGGCGGGCGTTGTGTACCCGGCAGCGGGCTTCGGCGGCATGACCGTTGTGCGTCAGGTGGGCATCAAGGAGGAGCACCTTGAGATGCTGCCGTGTGACACGGAATCCGTTTTGCTCGGCAACATTTGCCCGCTGTTCCCGAAGCGCGACCCGGAGGGGCACAAGGGCACATACGGGCGGCTTTTAATGATCTGCGGCAGCGTGGGCATGGCAGGTGCGTGCATCATGGCTGCGCGTGCGGCGCTGCGCAGCGGTGTGGGACTTTTGAACATCGCCATTCCGCATGCGCTGTACCCAATCTTGGCTCCCGCCGTGCCGGAGGCAATCTTCACGCTGTATGACCCCACGGAAGCGCCGGGTGAAGCGGTGCTTGATGCTATCGATAAGGCGAGTGCGTGCCTTGTGGGCTGCGGGCTCGGCACGGCGCCGTATGCGGCAAAGCTTGTGGATGCCGTACTCGAAAATGCGCACGGGACGGTCGTTCTGGATGCGGACGCGCTGAATATCCTTGCCAAAACGCCGGAAAAACTACTTGTGCCGCAAGCCCCGGTCATCATCACGCCGCACCCGGGGGAAATGTGCCGTCTAAACGGCCGCACCATGGCAGAGCTGCGTGCCGACCGTTTGCAGACTGCACGTGTCTTTGCGCAGACGTACCGCGTTATCACCGTGCTAAAGGGTGCGGGCACAATTATCGCAGCGCCGAGCGGTGAAACGCGTGTGAACACAACGGGCAACCCCGGCATGGCAAAGGGCGGCAGCGGCGATGTTTTGGCCGGCATCACAGGTGCGTTGTGCGCGCAGAATATGCAGCCGTTTGAAGCGGCATATTCCGCCGTGTGCATTCACGGTGCGGCGGGTGACCTTTGCGCCGAAGCGCTTTCGCAGCATGGTATGTTGCCGACAGACCTCATCGAAAAATTGCCGCAGGTCTTTTTGCAGATTGAGGGCAAATAAATCCTGCGCATTTTGCACGGAACACACAACTTTGTAATAGAATGGAACAGGCGTGTTTAAGCGCCGAAAAAACGGGCAAGAATATAAGTAGCGCCGCGGGCGTTGATGCAAATTCTGTTCGGAGTGTGAAAACCGTGAATGTACACAGAGGCGATATTTACTACGCAGATTTAAGCCCCGTGGTGGGCAGCGAGCAGGGCGGCGTGCGCCCCGTGCTTATTGTGCAGAACGATGTGGGCAACCGGTTCAGTCCCACGGTGATCGCGGCGGCCATCACGAGCCAGCGCGACAAAACAAACCTGCCCACGCACATTGCGCTCCATGCTGAGCGCACCGGCCTGCAAAAGGATTCCATTGTGCTTTTGGAGCAGGTCCGTACCATTGATAAGCACCGTTTAAAAGAAAAAATGGGCAAGCTCGATGACGACGCCATGCAGCGCGTCAACGAAGCCATCGGTATCAGCTTCGGCCTTTACGATACATATAAGTAAAGGCCGAAAAAACCGCGCCGTTTCGGAAAAGCTCCGAGCGGCGCGGTTTGCACTTTATTTGTGTTTTTGTGTGTACCGTTCAAGGTGCAAAAGCAAGACTTCGCGGTCATTCGGAAGCTGGCCGCACAGCACAGCGTCTAAGAGTTTGTTTAGGGCTTCGCCGATTGCTTTGCCCTGAAATCCAAACGCTTGCAGGTCTTTGCCGGTGATTTTGAGTTGGCGCAGAGATAAGCAGAAATCCGCTTTTTGCAGCGCTTCGGCTTCGCTTTTGGCATCCGCAAGCGCTTTGCAACGGCCTTCGATGCACCACGGCGCGTGCGCTAAGCTGTCAGCACGGCTTACGGCGAGCAAGCGGTAGAACTGCTCATAGCCGAGCTTTGCGAGCAGGCGGCGGAACTTTGCCGTGCGCTTCGGAAAAGCGGTATCGTGCAGCAAAACAAGCTCCACGACGTTTTCGCGCGTTTTGTTGTCGCAGTGCAGCGCGCGCAGAGCTTCATCGGTGAACGCGGCGCTTTTCTCCGCGTGCCCGAAAAAGTGGTCATAACCGTCTTCACCCGTCGTGCGGACGGCTTTTTTGCCGACATCGTGAAATAAAATCGCAAGGCAGGCGATGGGGTCATCTGTGCCGATACTTTCGAGCGCGTGCAGCGTGTGCTCCCATACGTCGTACATGTGATATTTGCTGTTTTGCGGCACATCCTGGAGATTTTTGAGCTGCGGCACGGCGCAAAAAAACAACTCCGGCGCGGCACGCAGCGCCTCGACGGCATACGGTGCGCAGACGGTCTTTAAAAGCTCCGTGAAAATACGCTCTTTTGCGACGCGCCCGATCGTTTCATGCAGGTCGTGCACGGCGCGCAGCGTTTCGGGCTCGACCGTAAATCCGAGTACAGCCGCGAAACGAATCGTGCGCATCAGGCGCAGCGCATCTTCCGAAAAGCGCTTGTGCGGGTCGCCCACGCAACGAATGATTTCATTTTTCAGGTCTTCCTGCCCGCCGAACGGGTCAATGATTCCGGTTGCGGGGCTGTAGGCCATGGCGTTGATCGTCAGGTCGCGCCGCGCAAGGTCATCCCGAATATCGGTCGTGAATGCAACGCTGTCCGGGTGGCGGCCGTCTGTGTAATCGCCGTCTACGCGAAACGTCGTTACCTCGTACGGTTCGTGGTCGATGAGCAGTGTCACCGTACCGTGCTTAAGGCCGGTCTCTAAAACGGGAATGTCGGAAAAAAGCTCGATGATTTTTTCCGGCTTTGCCGCGGTCGTGATGTCCCAATCGTGCGGCGTTTTGTGCAGTAAGCTGTCGCGCACGCACCCGCCGACGGCGTAGGCCTCAAAACCGTTTTCGTGTAGGCGGGAGAGGATGAACGCGCACGGCGCGGGGAGAGTAATCTTCAGCCCGCTCATTTTAAAAAGATCGCCGTGTTGCGGGAAAGTGTACCGAAAAGCAGCGAAAACCGCAAACGAAGCGGGATGTTCTTCGTGTTTTCAAAGCGTGTGGCAGCGACGAACTCCGCCAGCGTGTACGTGTCCACGCCTTCGCTGAGCGCCACGGTCACGCGGTTGTTGCGGACATCAAGACCGGTCACAACACCGTATTGCAGCTTGGCCGATTCTGCGTCAGCGACGAGCATCAGCGCGATGACGGGCTTCTTTTTCTTGAGGCTTTTGTAGATTTCTTTGAAAAGATCGGTGTTCGTAAGGCCGGTTTCAAGCTGCAGCTTTTGGCTGCCGAGCGCCGTTTCCATACTGCCCGTAAGGTCTGCGGGGAAGATGAGCGTGTCTTTGTCATCTGCTTTTGCGGGGATAGCGGAAGACGAAATGGGCTGTCCCAAAGAAATACATACAGCCTGCGCGGCGTCGTAACCGATGGGGAGATTCTGATCTAAGCGAAGTTGTGCACTGTTTGCGGCAGCACTGTAATACGTGCTTTTCTGCACGTCTTCAATATTGCGGTCGGTCCAAATGTCCCACACGGTGCCCTTTGCCCAGAAGCCGCCGCACACAAGCAGCAGGCACAGCACAAGCGCCGCAATCTGCCGCGTGATGCGCAATGCTGCGTCGGACGGTGTTTCGCCGCTGTACAATCTGCGCTCATGAGAAACGGATTTGTTTTTCTGTGCGGCGGGCACTTGGCGCTTTACCGGCTTTGCGGCGGGACGAGGAGCCGCCGGTTTTGCCTGCGGCGGCTGTGCGGTTTCGCGTTCCGCTTTGCGCGCGGCAAAGCGTTCGTCGAGCACGGCGGGTTTATCGAAAGTGAGCGTTTCAAAATGCTGCTCACCGGTTTCTTCTTCATCGGGATCTGCGGTGCGCAGCGTCTCATCGCTGAAGACCTGCTTTTTAAAGAGTTCATTTTGTTCGCCCGCGGGCGTTTTGCGCTCGTTGTTCGGTTCCATTTTTGTCTCCTTGTGCTCAAAAAATAGAAATTCAACTAAAAAATCGAAATATAATCGGGATTTCTTTATAAGAATAGCACGTTTGACACTATTTTTCAATATATTAGGGTAGTTTCTGCTTGAAAAAAGCAGCGGATTCGGTTATAATCAAAAATAGACTTTCAGGGGATAACCGAAAGCCGCTTAAAAGATACGAAAAGGATGAAGCATCATGGCACTTTTTAAGGATTGGCAGGATTTTGCAGACAAGAAGTCCGCAGAACCCGGCGCAGAACAGTACTGGACACAATATTTCCTTAGAGAAAGGGATTTTTACGAGAAGCTCCTCAAGGGCGAAGCTCCGAAGAGCGGCACCGTACAGGCACTCGCTGACCACTTCGGCGTGGATATCATCGAAATGACCGGTTACCTTGACGGCATCAACGAGAGTCTCAAGGCGGAAAACGACCTGGAGAACATGACCGCCGAGACGGAGGTTTCCCTTGATTACGAGCCAGAGAAGCTCTATTACAACATGGTCGGCGCAAAGGCCGAGTGGCTGTATAAGCTCCCGCAGTGGGATTCCATTCTCACCGAAGAGAAGCGCAAGGAGCTCTACAAGGCACAGAAGGCTTCCACCACGATCGTAAAGGGTCCGAAGGTCGGCCGCAACGATCCGTGCCCCTGCGGCAGCGGCAAAAAGTACAAGAAGTGCTGCGGCAGATAAGCTGAAAATTCAAGATGCGTCGGGCGTCCGGCGCATTTTTTCATTTTTCGGTAGCCTTTTAGAGTTTTCTATGCTATACTGAAAATACCGAAGCGAAATTCAGCTTTAGCAAAGGAGAACACTTTATGTATTGCAGCTTTTTGTATAACAACAACCGCATCCGCTGAGAAATCAGTCGTTTGAAATTGGGTTAAGAGACCCTAAGTTTGTTATGTCAAAAAGGAGCTATATACATGAAAATTCAAGATAATATTTTAAAATTCTATCTTAAAAACTGCTATTTTATCACCGGCACGGCATATGCCGGAAAATCGACCATGTGCAGCATGTTATCAAAAAAGTACAACATGCTGCACTGCGAAGAAAATTACAACATGGACACGATCTTGTCCGCCGTTGACGAACAGAATCAGCCAAACTTGAATTATTTCAACACGATGCCGAGTTGGCAGCACTACGTTTCCCGCACGCCGAAGGAATTTTATGATTGGTATAACGGCGTCTCGGAAGAAGTAGCGGAATTTGAAGTCGCCGAGCTGATTCGACTTTCGGGCGACAGAAAAGTCATAGTCGATACCAATATCCCGCTTGATACCTTGCATAAAATCGCAGAGCCGAACCACGTGGCGGTGATGCTCTCACCGCAAAGTATGTCTGTTGCATTGTTTTTCAACCGCGGCGATCCGGAAAAGCAGTTTTTGCTGAAAGAGATCGAAAAGTGCTCGAACCCGGAAGCGGCGTTTGAAAATTTCAAAGCGTGTATTGCGTCGGTGAACAGCCCGGAGGTGTATGAAGCTTATCTGCACAGCGGATTTTTCACGCTGATACGGGAAAACACAGAGCGCGATACGCGCGAAGAAGTGCTTCAAAAGCTTGCGGAACATTTTGAATTAAACTGAATTAAACATAGAATAGGCGGGGTGCGGCTGCGGCGGCACCTCGTTTTACAAAAGGAGTACATAAATGAGCTGCGAAAAATTGTATCTCACCGCGCCGGAGATGCTCGAATGCACCGCGCGTGTTGTGAGCTGTACGCCGAACAAAAACGACGGCTATGACCTTGAGACTGACCGCACACCGTTTTTTCCGGAGGGCGGCGGGCAGCTGAGCGACATCGGCACGGTTTACGACCCTATGCAGGGCTTTGTGCCGGTCACGCACTGCTTTGAAGCGAACGGCACGGTGCTGCACCGCACAGGAAAGCCGTTTGCGGTGGGCGAAATCGTCACGCTCAAAGTGGATGCCGCAAAGCGTTTGAAATACACCCAGCAGCACACGGGCGAACACCTGCTTTCGCATGCCTATGACGTGCTGTTCGGCGCGGAAAACGTCGGCTTTCACATGGCGGGAGATGTCGTGACCATCGACCTTGACCATGATTTATCGGATGAGGAGATCGAAGCCGGCGAAAAATACGCCAATGAACTCGTTTGGAAAAACGCGCCCGTGCGTATTTTTAATGTGGACGCTTCCGAGCTTCCGAATCTGCCGCTGCGCAAGAAAAATGAGAAGCTGCACGGCGAAGTACGCATCGTGGAGGTGGAAGACGGTGATCACACCGAAATGTGCACCTGCTGTGGCACGCACTTCATGAGCACCGCACCGGTCGGCCTAATCAAGGTTTTAGAGCATATGCGGTATAAATCCGGCTGCCGCATCACGTTCGCCTGCGGCGTGCTGGCGCTGGAGCACTTCACAAAAGAAAACGCCGAGCTGCGCCGCACCGCCGCTGCGCTTTCCGTAAAGCCGGACGGCGTGTTCGACGCGCTCGCCCGCAAGGAAGAACAGGTGCAGGGCCTGAACCAGAAGCTCCGCGAGAAAAACGCGCAGCTTGCAAAATTGTACAGCGAAAAGCTGCATGCCGAAGCACAGGAGAATTTCATTGCGGCATACCTGCCGGTCGATTTTGACGCATGCAAAACGATTGCAGAAACGCTTTGCGCGGACGATAAATTCTCTGCTGTGCTGTTCTGCAATGAAAGTGACCGTTTGCGCTATATTTGCGCGCGCGGCAAAAACGGCGCGCTCGACTGCCGCGCCGCCGCACAGAAAATCAACGCTTTGCTCGGCGCAAAAGGCGGTGGCAGCCCCGTGACATCGCAAGGCTCCTGCCCCAAAACAGCTGAGACAGAGCAAAAACTTCGCGAGATTTTATCCGAACCGCTACAAAACTTGAATTAAAACAGATAAAACGCAGACTTTCCATAAGCCTGCGTTTTTATGTACGCGGCAGGGGAATTCCCTTGCCGTTCTGGCTCAAAGCTCTGCTTTAATGCGGCTCATCGCGCCTTTTTCCAAGCGTGAGACCTGTGCCTGCGAGATGCCAATCTCCCCGGCGACTTCGGTCTGTGTTTTGCCGTCGATGAACCGCATGGAAAGAATTTTTCGCTCGCGGTCGGTCAGATCGCGAATCGCCTCGCGCATGGCAATTTCCTCCAGCCAGTCGCCGTCCGTCGTGCCGCCTTTCACCTGATCCATAATATAAATGGTGTCGCCGCCGTCGGAAAACACCGGCTCGTAAAGCGACACCGGCTCCACGATGGATTCGAGCGCGATGACAACGTCTTCGGGCGGCAGCTCCATGCGCTTTGCGATTTCCGTGATGTTCGGCTCTTTGCCGTTTTCGTTCGTCAGCTGCTCTTTGATCTGCATGGCGCGGTACGCCGTGTCACGCATGGAACGGCTGACGCGCACGGCGTTGTTGTCGCGCAGAAAGCGCTTCACTTCGCCGGAGATCATCGGCACGCCGTAGGTGGAGAACATTACCTCGTGGCTTGGGTCGAAATTATCGATGGCCTTGATGAGCCCGATGCAGCCCACCTGAAAGAGGTCATCCGGGTTTTCGCCGCGGCTTGTAAAGCGCTGGATGACGCTGAGCACCAAACGTAAATTGCCGCAGATCAGCTTATCGCGCGCATCTTTATCGCCGTGATGGCTGCGGTCTAAAAGCTCGCGCATCTCGTCATTTTTTAGGGTTTGCAGCTTTGCCGTGTTCACTCCGCAAATCTCCACTTTGCTCTGCGCATACGCATACATAAAAGCACCTCCACAATTTGCAATTTTTGCGGCGCTTGCAAACAGGAGTATGGGCGGTTTTAAGCGGTATAATCAGCTTTAATCAGTTTTGTATGATTTTCGCATAGAAAAAATTGCTCTAAATTAAAAAAAGTGGACATTTCGCGAGCAACATGGTATGATTGGATTATAAGATACGAAACAGCGGTGTTCCATGTACGGATATAAAAGAATATGATTATAAAATGTTATGTAAATTGGATTGTTTTGGAGGGGGAGAGAATGAAAGCTTACAAACGGCTTCTTTCCGGTGTTTTAACAGTGGTGCTTTTGCTTTCCGGCTGCGGTGCAACAGTCACAGCGGGATTATTTAAATCGAAAATCGGGTTCATCGGTGAAACGGGCAAAAACAACATGAAGCTGTACGACGAATTCAAAGACTGGGAGCGGCAGGTGAGCGCGCCGGTTGCCGTTGTGGACGAGGGCATCTATCTGAAACGCAAAGGCGAAGTGCAGCAGCTCAGCTGCGGCAAAAATGATCTTGTATGGGAATCCGAGATCGCGGCGATATACAACGGTCGAATCTATTACGTCGCGCCGAGCTCGACTGTCATGACCACAACGGTAAATTCGGGGTATCAAACGGGTGTAACAAAGGGTTCTACAGCTACTTGGCGTTGTTCCGTGGTTTCGGAAACCTATCCCAAAAGAGAAGATCGCAAGTTGTTGTTTTCTGCTTCGCTGATCAATTTACCCGGCCTTAAAAAATATGATTATAGAGCTTCTGATTCGTTGAACCAAATCCCGAACACCTGCATGGAAATCCCGGATATCCACTATCTCGGCTTTTTCTGGATCGACCGAAAGCTTGCGCTGGCGGATTATGACCATGTGTTCGAGTATAACATGATGATCGACGAGGTGCGGGCTGTGCGCATGGACGAATATCACCTCTACGAAAACGACGTGTGGGCAGAGGTGCGCGACAACGGCGAGACATTATCGCTCGGCAATTATAAAACCGACCGGCGTTGGAGCTTCGGATTGGACGAGCTGAATAACGAATACGCAAAGCAGCTGTATGAGATCTATCAAGAAGAATTATCCGCGGAGCTTGAGAAAGAAAAAGCAGTGAATGAAGCAGTGGGCGCAACGAACTATCTGTGGAGTCCGACTACGCAGCTGCAATTTGATAAGGTCATTGTGGTGAACTCAAAAATTTACTTTTCAGTCGCATACACAAGTACGGATAAAGCGAACAGCTTGCTGCTTTTTGAGTTTGACCCGTGGAACGAAACGCTCACGTATGCGGATTGTATTCCGTTGAATAAGTATATACATAACAGCGCATTGATCCCAGTAATCCAGCCAAGCACAGAATTGAATTATGTAAACTGAATAAATTTATGTAAGTTAAAAAGCGAGCCGTTCTGGTAAAGAGCGGTTCGCCTTTTGTGTGTTGTGTTTAATCTGTCAGAGCGATGATGCGACTAAGTTCGGCAGAAGTTCTGTGCGAGATGGAAATGACGGTGCGGTTTTCCGCTACGCGTTTCAAAGCGGAAAGCACGGCGCGTTCGGTCTCGGCGTCAAGGTTTGCGGTGATCTCATCGAACAGCAGCATGCTCGGTGTGGCTGCTGCAGCTCTTGCGATGGACAAAAGCTGCCACTGACCCTGCGAGAACAGATCATCGGTACAACGCGTGTCGTAGCCTTTTTCCATGCTTTCAATCGTATCCTTGAGCCCGGTGAGCTCCGCCGCAGTGTGCACGGCTTCATCGCTGATTGTGCTGTCATATAGCGTGATCTGATCGCGCACGGTGCCCGGCACCATGTGGAACGTCTGCTCCACGCAGCCGAACAGACGGCGGCGTTCATCGTCGCAGATATCGGCCGCCGGCACGCCGTGAATGAGCACCTCGCCGCTCTGCGGCTTATAAAGACCGAGCAGAAGCTTGAAGATGGTACTCTTGCCGGCGCCGGTGCGGCCGGTCAGCGTGACCTGGTCGCCGTCCATGACTTTAAAGCTCAAGTGATCCAGCACCACGCGCTTATCGTAGCCGAACGTGACATCGCGGAACTCGACAAACGGCACGCTTTCACTTCTTGCGGTGATGGTCTTCGGCTCATGTGTCGGTACGGTATCGGGATTTTCTTCCAGCGCGAAGAACTCGTTGATGCGGTGGATGCCCGCCAACGCGGACTGGATGGTTTGAATCTCCATGCCAAGGCTTTCAACCGGCGTGAAGATCTGCGAAATGTAGTTGATAACGGCAACAGCCGTACCGGCGGACATACCGAACAACGTCAGCACGGTGGTGTTGCCGGAAGCGGAAAGCAGCATGACGACGGCGACGACCACCGCGTTCGTAATGAGGATAACGGGGGAGTAGACGGCATCATAGAAGTTCGTCTTTTCCATAGCACGGTAGCTCTCGTTGATGTACGTGTCATAGCGCTTTTCCATGTACTTCTCTTTGCCGAGGCAGTGAATGGTGCGGATGTTGTGCAGTGTTTCCGGCACATGGCCCGAAGCGCGGCCCACGGCCTTGCGGTTTTCAATCTGCGCTGCCAGCATATTTTTCTGCACGTGGCGCGTGAAGCAGAACAGGAACGGCAGCAAAACGGGCAATACGATTGCCAGACCGCGGTTTTGGAACCAGATAACGACCAGAATACTGATGATTCTGCACGCATCGGCGAACATACTGATGATGCCGGAGGAGAATAGGGTTTCAACGGTATCGACATCGCCGACAAAGCGGGAAACGAGCGTGCCGGGCTCCTGTTTTGTCATGTTGTCGGCGGTAAGGTGTGTAAATTTGTCCATTAAGCTGCTGCGCAGCGCGTGGGTGATTTTCTGGCCGAATACCACGAGCAGACTTTCACGCGCGGATTCTGTGAACCCGGTGAGCGCCAGCATGGCGAAATACAGTAGGATACGTGCGAATGCGGCGTCGGTTCCGGCTGTGATGGAGTCCACAATATCGGCTAAGATCAGCGGCGGGATGAGCGCGAACACAACAGCGCCGATAACGGCCGAAACAATGCCGAGGGAAAGGCCTTTTTGCTTTTTTACTGTGTCAAAGATCACCGTTCTCACTTGTTTTTTGCGCGTCATGTTCGGCACCTCCGTTCTCTGTGGTATGGACTTGCGATGTATACAGGTTTTCGTATTCGGGGACGGTTTTCAGCAGCTCTTCGTGTGTGCCGGTCACGGCCTTGCCGTTTTCCATCCAGATCACGCCGTCCATCTCCGGGAAGAGGTATAACCTGTGCGAAATCAAAAGCACGATGCTGTCTTTTGCGAGCGCTTGCAAATTGACGAACGCCTGCTTTTCCGTGTTCTTATCGAGCGCGGAGAACGGATCGTCCAGAATGAGAATCGGCTTATCGTGGCACATCGTGCGGGCAAACGCAAGGCGCTTTGCCTGACCGCCGGAAAGGTACGCGCCGCCGCTGCCGATGAGCGTATTTTTGCCGTCGGTCATTTCCGCGACCTCCTGCTTCATGCACGCAGCGTTTAAATACGTATCGCTGCTTTTGCTGTCGCCGAGCAGAACGTTGTTTTCCACGCTGTCGTTAAAGAGCTCCGGGTCGTGCCCGAGGTAGCCGACAATGCCCGTGCGCACGCTTTGCTCCATGTTTTGCAGCTCTGCGCCGTCCACTGTGATGTGGCCTTCGTACGGATATTCGCACAAAAACGCCTTGCCGAGCGTTGATTTGCCGCATGCGACTGCGCCGGTGATGCCGATGATCTGGCCCTTTTTCGCCGAGAACGAAATATCGTCGAGAATTTTCTTGCCGTCCGGGTATGTAAAGCTCAGGTGCTTGACCTTGAGCGCCGCAACGGGCGTTTTCTTTACTTTGACTTCATCGGCCTCGTTTTCCTCTTCCTGCGGTAACAGGGGCTTAATGCGGTTCCAAGAGACCTGCGCCTTGTGCACCGCGTTAAAGAGCTTTGCGGCGCTGGAGGATTTTACGGAAAGCTTTACAAAGCATACAAGGAACGTTGTAAACGAAGCAATACTCCATGCTTGCCAGCCGGTACCCAGCACATTCTTCTGACCGAAATACAAAATGAAGAACACGCCCGCCATAGAGATGATGCGGTAGATCGGCGGCATGGCAGCGTTCCAGATGTTCGCTTTCACGGCTGCTTTTTCATAGCTCGTCAGGTTTTCTTCGTATACGGCCTGACGCTTTTTTTCAAGGCCGAAAGCGCGGTAGGTCATGGCGTTTTCTGCACGGTCCAGAGTAGCGGTGCTCAGCTGGCCGGATTGCTCCTTGTACGCCGCGCCGGCTTTTTGAATGACTTTTTTCATCTTTTCCGCCGTAACATACGAGATCGGCGGGAAAAGCATGCACAAAATAGTCAAACGCCAATCATACCACAGCAGCATGCAGAGGTATGCTGTCAGCGCCACGCCGGTGTCGAAAATCTCGGTCGTGAATTTGCGCATGCCCTCCACGCAGTCGTCTACGTCAAGAATGGCCTTCGTCATGATATTGCCTTCGCCTTCTTCGCGCAGGCTTGCACGGCTTTTTTTCACAAGGCTGCCATACAAAAATTCTTTCATGCGGCGATTCACATTGTTTGCAAAGCGGCGTACGTAAAAGCGCTTCACGTAGCGTGAGATCTGCACGACCGCCGTGACGACCGCAAAGCTGATGACGAGCATCAGCATGCCGGAAAACTGTCCGGTGCCGTTTAAAATCTCTACAAGGTACCCGGTCATCGTGCCCTCAAACCACGGCCCGGCCAAAAGACCGATATTGTAGATCAGGCCGGAGACTGTGACAATCAGCAGTGCTCTCCACTCCGCCTTAAAGTAAGAGAGGACACGATTCGGTTGAAACTCCGCAGACGTCCTATTTGTCTTCATTCTGAGCCTCTTTCTCTTTTACGCGCTGCGTGACATGCAGAAAACCTGCGCGGCGTTCTTCCTTGGATTTTAAATAGAGGGTGTTCAGTGTTTTGCAGAACACCTCTTTTTCATCATCAGGCAGGCCGTCGAGCAGCCACTCGTAAAACGAACCCTCAATTTCCGCCTTGGAGTTGCGGAGCGCTTCGGCTTTTTCAGTGGGGTAGAGCAGCTGACTTCTGCCGTCCAGAGGATTCGGCTCGCGGGTGAGGTAGCCCTTTTCCTCCAGCCGCGCCACGCGACGCGCCGTTGCGCCCTTGTCGATCTTCAGCGCTTCCCACATTTCTTTTTGTGTTGTACCGGGGTTATGCCGTACAAAGTGGATCACATCCATTTCCGCTGTACCTATGCCGTCTTCTTTCATCGTCTGCACCGTAAACCGATTGGCTTCACGGGCGATCTTGGTTATCTTGCGCTCTGTGCTGTCCATAGAGCTGTGCCTCCGTTTCAGGTAAAAGCATTTAGTTGTATGTTCAACTAAAATAGAGGATAGCACAACTAAAACGTACTGTCAACTACATAAAGCAAATAAAACTTCTTTAAAGTTAGTGATGTCTAACTCTTTTGCTGTAACGAAAGGCGAGCAGCCGGAGATTTCCGCTGTTCGCCCTTTGTGTTATTCGTCTTCTTTTGATTCTTCGTTCAGTTCTTCCGTGCGGGTGTTGTAGATCTCGGTGAACGTGTGTGTCACACCGCGTGATTTATATCCGACCATCGTGTCGAGACAAACGGAATGGATGCTGTTGAAAATACTCTTTTCTATATTCGGATTATCGCGTTTTAAGCGGCGCAATAAAAGCTTTGTTTCCTGCCGCTTAGAGACGCTTACGTCATTGTCACACATTGCGCAGTTTTCCGTAAAGCGGCATGCACACTGGATAAACTCCAAATCGTTGTATCTTTTCCATGATAAAATGTCGTCTTCGTGGATGCAATACATGGGGCGAATGAGCTCCATACCTTCAAAATTCTGGCTGTGCAGCTTTGGTGGCATCGCCTGTAACTGTGCGCCGTAAAACATGCTCATCACGGTGGTTTCCACAACGTCACTGAAATGATGTCCAAGTGCGATTTTATTGCAGCCAAGTGATTTGGCTTTGCTATATAAATGCCCGCGGCGCATTTTTGCACACAAATAGCACGGGTTCTTTTCGGTGTTGTTTGCCACGGAAAAAATATCGGTCTCAAAAATCGTGATCGGAATGTGCAGTAATGCCGCATTGCTTTCGATTTTCTTGCGGTTCAGCTCATTGTAGCCCGGGTCCATCACAAGGTACACAAGCTCAAACGGAACTTCGCTGTATTTTTGCAACTCCTGCAAAAGCTTTGCCATCAGCATGGAATCCTTGCCGCCGGAGATGCACACCGCAATCGTGTCGTTTTCCTGAATGAGCTCGTAACGCTTCACCGCAGCGATGAACGGCACCCAGATCGACTTGCGGAATTTCTTTTGTATACTGCGCTCAACGCGCTGGTAGGGTTCAAGTTCTCTTTCCATTTTATGTAAACTCCAAATATAGCTTGTCGAAGATCCTCTCAACTTCATCGAGTTTATCCTCGGTCATCGGATGGCTTAAACGGATGCGCCAAGAGTTCAGCGCATTTTTACGGTCGCGGCTCACGGCATACACCGCGCGGAAGGGGGGGTCCACGGAGCAGGCGTATTTGCGATGTAATCCAAGTAGATTATGCGCCGATGCCGCGGCCTTTGAAGCCGGTCAGATCCTTGATGACTTCGCCTGCGATGATGAGTCCCACAACGGATGGCACAAAAGCGTTGCTGCCCGGCACCTGGCGGCGCTGCGTGCACTTTCGCTCGGTGCCCGGCGGGCAGATGCAGTGCGTGCGGCAGCTTATGGCCATGTCATCCACGGGCGTGATGGGCAGCTCTTTGGAGTAAACCACTTTCAGCCTGCGCACGCCGCGCTTTTTCAGTTCGTTGCGCATAACCTTAGCCAGCGGACAAACGGAGGTCTTGTATAGGTCTGTCACTTCAAACGCGGTCGGGTCTACCTTGTTGCCAGCACCCATGGAGCAGATGATCGGCGTTTTCGCCGCTTTTGCGTTCATCACAAGCGCAATCTTGCCTGTCACCGTATCAATGGCGTCCACAATATAATCGTAGTGTTTAAAATCAAACTGGTCGGCCGTTTCGGGCGTGTAGAATGTCTTGTATGTGCGCACCACGGCGTCCGGGTTGATGTCTTTAATGCGCTCGGCCGCAACATCCACCTTGTACTGACCGACCGTCTTGCGCGTCGCGTAGATTTGGCGGTTGATGTTTGTCAGGCAGACCTTGTCGTCGTCGATGAGGTCGAGCGAGCCCACACCGCTGCGTGCAAGCGCCTCTACCGTGTAGCCGCCCACGCCGCCGATACCGAAAACGGCTACGCGCGCATCCTTCAGCATCTCCATGGCGTCACGGCCATAGATCAGCTCCGTTCTGGAAAATTGGTTCAACATATTTCTTCGCTCCTTAGCGTTTGTCTTTATATCGCCTATAAATTCAGTATGCTTTGTAAAGTATACAAAACTTAAACGGGAAAGTCAAGATAATACCGATTATACCGCATCTGCCGTTTCCATGCAATACCGCTTCCTTTTTTAGAACGGGTGTGCTATACTGTAAACCCAAGATCAAAAGAGTGGAAAAAGGGGATAGTATGGAACAAAACGAAATTTACGCTGCGCTGCCGGGAGTTTTGCTGCCGTGGTACGAGAAAAACGCACGCGACCTGCCTTGGCGGCACACGAAGGAGCCGTACCGCGTGTGGGTTTCGGAGATCATGCTCCAGCAAACGCGTGTGGAAGCCGTCATCGGGTATTACGAGCGCTTTATGGAAGCGTTCCCCACGGTACAGGCACTTGCAGAAGCCGACGAAGCCCGCGTGTTAAAGCTCTGGGAAGGACTCGGCTATTACTCCCGCGCACGAAATTTGCAGAAAACGGCAAAGCTCCTCACCGAAACGCAAAACGGCGCTTTTCCCGATACCGCCGAAGCGCTCGAAAAGCTGCCGGGCATCGGCGCATATACGGCAGGCGCAGTGGCGTCCATTTGCTTTGAGCAGCCTGCGGCGGCTGTGGATGGCAACGTGCTGCGCATAATCATGCGCATGACGGCGGACGGCCGCCCGATCGACCTGCCGCAGGTAAAAAAAGAGATAGGGGAGGCGCTTTGCAAGGTCTACCCGAAAGGGCACTGCGGTGCGTTCACGCAGGCGCTCATGGAGCTTGGCGCGTGTGTCTGTACGCCGAAAAGCCCCAAGTGCGAAGTCTGCCCCACGCAGAGCTTTTGCCGTGCATATACAGCCGGAAACGTCACAAAATACCCCGTAAAACGTCCGAAAGCCGCAAAGAAAACAGAAGAGCGTACCGTGCTTTTGCTCGAATGCAACGGCAGATTCGCCGTGGAAAAGCGAAGCAAGACGGGTTTGCTCGCCGGGTTATGGCAGTTTCCGAACGTACCTCAAAAGCTCGATGCCCAAATCGCCGTGCAAACAGCGCAGAGCTTTCACACCGACCCGAAGGAGCTGATGCTCGAAACGCACAAAACGCACATTTTCACGCATATTCGCTGGGAGATGACCGGCTATGTGATCCGCTGCAACGCGATGTCCGAAGCGTTTACATGGGCAAGCCTTGCGGAGATTGAGCACGATTTCGCACTGCCTACCGCCTTTCGGCAATTTTCAGACGAGCTGAAAACACTATGAATAAACAGCAAACAGCCCGCAGCAGGAAAACCCAAGCTGCGGGCTGTGCTTTTATGCGATTTTAGTCGTCCAAAATGCCGTGCATCGGGTTGTTTTTCATCGGCGCGGTGCGCGTGTAATGCGTCGTCAGCGGGATGAACTTGCCCTCGCGACTGGATTTTTCAAAGCTCGTCAAGATCTCCAGCACATGATACTGCTGCTGGCAGTTCGCGCGGAAATCGCGGCCGGTGCGCAGCGCCTTGCACATGTCGCTGAGGCCGAGCGCACGGGAGTTCACGTTGTAGTCGAACAGCAGAGGAATCTCCTTGTAGCCGGCGTAAGCGGGCAGATTGCCTGTGCGCAGACCGGGATCGGAGTGCGTTGCCGCCACGTCTTCGGGGCGCATCAAAAGTACCGGGCCGCCGAACGTGTTCGGATCCGGCACAATCATCGTGCCCTTCGTGCCGTAAATTTCAAAGCGTGCGTAGTTCTGCGAGGGATAGTACACGTCAAACGTCGTGAACACCTGCGCAATGGCGCCGTTCGCAAACGTGATGTTGCCGGTGAGGTACGTATCGGCCTCCACGTCGATCTTTTCGCCGTAGTGCGGCTCGGAGGTGATCAGACGCTCTTTAAACGATTTCTTCGTCACAGCCGTTACACCGACTGCCTCGCCGATGAGCTGCACGAGCGCCGTCACGTAATACGGGCCCATGTCCATCATTGGACCGCCGCCTCTTTTATAGAGGAAATCCGGGTCCGGGTGCCATGTCTCGGGGCCGTGCTGAATCATTGCGCATGTCGCACCGATGACATCGCCGATCAGCCCGTCATCAATAACCTTGCGCGCGGTCTGGATGCCTGCGCCCATGAACGTATCCGGCGCGCCGCCCATGAGGAGATTTTTCTCCTTTGCGAGCGCCATAAGCTCTGTACCTTCCTCCATGTCCGCCGCAAGCGGCTTTTCGGAGAACACATGCTTGCCGTGCTCCAGCGCGGCTTTCGTCACGCCATAGTGCTCATACGGACGGGTAAGGTTCAGAACAACCTCCACTTCGGGATCGTTGAACGCTTCATACATATCCTTATAAATTTTCGGCACGGGGGCTTTTGCGCCTGCTTCGATGTATTCCTTCACCGTCTGCACACCTTTTTCCGCGCGCTCCGGGATGAGGTCGCATACGCCGATGAGCTCCACTTCTTTGAATACGGTCGTGATGTTTTTAAGGTAAATGCCGCTGATCTTGCCGACGCCGATCATCGCGACCTTTACGGGATTTGCGTTTGTCATAAAATTCACTCCTAAATAAACTTAAATGTCCAGCACGTCTCGAATGTAAATTCTGGAAACCTCTGCCGAATGGAAGTTGCCGACCTCCGGGCGGTCGAGTTCCACGCACAAAATGCCGTTGTAGCCGATCTCCTCAAGCGCCGCTTTCACAGCAGGGAAGTCGATGGTGCCATGGCCGAGCGCGCGGAATGTGCCCATTTTGTCTGCACCCTCTGCGGTCTTCAAAGCGTAGGTGTCTACGTCTTTGAGGTGCATATACGCAAGGCGTGGGCCGACCTTCTTGATGAGCTCGACGGGGGACATGCCCGCAAGCGTTGTGTGTGCCGTATCGATGCAGAACGAAACGTAGCGCGGATCGGTGTGTGCCATCAAATAATCAATGTCGCTTTCCCAGAACACGCATGTGCCGTAGTGCGGGTGGAAACACAGCGTCACGCCCTTTTCCTTTGCGTAAGCGCCGAGCGTGTCCGCAATGGCGCAGATTTTATCGAGCACCTCGGGGTTTGTCGGGCGCTCCAGCGGACCGCCGTCACCGAAATACCCGCCGTGCTGGCAGTTGTACCACTTGCCGCCGATGGCTGCGAGAAAATCGATTTGCTTTTTTCCGACTGCAATGTTTTCTTCCACATCGGTGCCAAAGTGACCGTACAGGTTCACAAGCTCCACGCCGCAGCGCTTTTCCATCTCGATGAGCTCGTTCGGGTCTTCAAAATAATCGCCGATAAAGGCGAAGTTTTCCACATAGTCATAGCCGAGGAACTTGCATTCCTTAAAAGACTGCTCCAATTGCTTTTTGGCGGTCTCAGCGTCCTTGGCGGTCAGCCAAGTCCAACCGGTATAGGCTGCTTTCATTCTATATGTACCTCCGTTTTATTCATCCAGAATGCCGTGCATCGGGTTGTTCTGCATCGGTGCCGTGCGCGTGTAGTGTGTTTTCAGCGGGATATATCTGCCCTCGCGACTGGATTTTTCAAAGCTCGTCAAAATCTCCAGCACATGGTGCTGCTGTTGGTAGTTCGCGCGGAAATCGCGGCCGGTGCGCAACGCCTTGCACATGTCGCTGAGACCCAGTGCACGGGAGTTTTCATTGTAGTCGAACAGCAGCGGCACTTCTTTGTAGCCGGTGTAATACTGCGGCGCGTTGTGTGCTATCAAGCCGGGGTCGATTGCCTGCCCGTTTACCTGATCCTCCGGGCGGTACACGAGCACCGGGCCGCCGAACGTGTTCGGGTCCGGCACGCAGATGGTGCCCCTTGTGCCGTACAGCTCAAAGCGGCACTGTGCGCCGGGTGCGTAATGCACATCAAATGTTGTGCAAATCTGCGCCACCGCGCCGTTTGCAAACGCAATGCTGCCCGTCAGATGCGTGTCGATATCGACGTCGATTTTCTCGCCGTAGTGCGGCTCGGACGTGATGATGCGCTCCGGGAACGTCTTTTTCGTCATGCCGATGACGCCCTTCGCTTCGCCGATGAGCTGCACGAGCGCCGTCACGTAATACGGACTCATGTCCATCATCGGGCCGCCTGCGCGCTTATAATAGAACTCCGGGTCCGGGTGCCATGTCTCGTGGCCATGGCAGATCATCGCGCAGTTCGCCGCAACAATGTCGCCGATGTACCCGTCATCGACAAGCTTGCGCACGGTCTGAATGCCCGCGCCCATGAACGTATCCGGCGCGCCGCCCATCAAAAGGCCCTTTTCTTCAGCGAGGGCGACAAGCTCGTCGCCTTCTTCCATGTCCGCCGCAAGCGGCTTTTCGGAGAACACATGCTTGCCGTGCTCCAGCGCGGCTTTCGTCACGCCATAGTGCTCATACGGACGGGTAAGGTTCAGAACAACCTCCACTTCGGGATCGTTGAACGCTTCATACATATCCTTATAAATTTTCGGCACGGGGGCTTTTGCGCCTGCTTCAATATATTCCTTCACCGTCTGCACGCCTTTTTCCGCGCGCTCCGGGATAAGGTCGCATACGCCGACGAGCTCCACCTCTTTAAACACCGTCGTGATGTTTTTAAGGTAAATGCCGCTGATGGCACCGACGCCGATCATTGCAACTTTGACCAAATTCAATTCCTCCCTGATAAAAGTAAATCGCCGCCACTCGGCAATTCACGCGTCCATTTTCATGTATATTATACACGTTTCGCATAAAATAGCAAGACGTTTTGCTTAAGTTTCGGGCAAATTTGCATGCAAGGCAAAAAACGGCGGATTATCTTGCTTTTTTGCATTTCCTGTGCTATACTGTACTGCGAAAACTGAATGAAAACACAGGTGCCTTTCGTGTGCTTTTAAAAGCACATAGAAAAGGGTAAAAGGGAAGCGGGTGCAAATCCCGCACGATCTCGTCACCGTGATAAGGGAGTTTGCCGCCATGGCGTTTTGCCGGTCACTGAGCATAGCTTGGGAAGGCGGCGGCAGATGACGATCTTTCAGCCGGGAAACCTGCCTGTGTGTTGGTACGGGAGTGTCACACTCCAAATCACGAGGAATTGGTTGTACCGAAAATGCTCTGACTATATGCCGGGGTCTTTTTGTGTTGCCGTTCTATACACTTTGTACGTTTCGGCAGCACAAAGGACCTCGGCTTTTCTCATGGGCTTTATGGTGTATTTGAAAGAAAATTCATATATACCTTAGTTTCCTGTACCCTTCTTTCAGTGAAAATACAATAAGGGTTGATATTGACCACGGAAAGGAAGCACACCCATGAGTAAGCTTACATGGAAAAAGACCGCTGCACTGGTAATGACAGTTACAATGCTCACGACCGCTGCCGCAGGCTGCGGTAATAACGCGTCTTCGAGCGCATCTTCTGAGGAGAGCAGCACTTCTTCCACAGTTGAAAGCAGCGAGAGCTCCTCAGAGGAAAGCAGCGCGGCGAGCGCAACCGAGGAGGAAACAGACGAAATGGCAGCGAAGAATGTTGCGGATCTCATCGACGCAATCTATGTGCAGGAGCGCAATGACAATACCGATGAAGAATGCAAAGCAGCAAAAGAAGCTTGGGACGCGCTGACCGATGCGCAGAAGGAGCTTGTGGAAGGCGATAACGCCGACCCGGATTATTTCGGCCGCGATACGGGTGACGCCGCGAAAGACGACCCGCGCAACGAAGACGAAATCGGCGAAAACGAGCTGCTCGTTGTCAGCTTCGGTACGTCCTTCAACGACAGTCGCGTAAAGGATATCAAGGGCATTGAGGACGCTCTGCAGGAAGCTTACCCGGATTGGTCTGTCCGCCGCGCGTTCACCGCTCAGATTATCATCAACCACGTGCAGGCGCGCGACGATGAGAAGATTGACAACATGCAGCAGGCGCTTGACCGTGCTGTCGCAAACGGCGTCAAGAACCTCGTTGTGCAGCCGACGCATCTCATGCACGGCGCAGAGTACGACGAGATGAACGAGTTGCTTGACCGGTATAAGGATAAGTTTGAGAGCATCGCTGTTGCAGAGCCGCTGCTCGGCGAAGTGGGCGACGATGCGACTGTTATCAATGAGGATAAGGAAGCTGTTGCAAAGGCCATCACAGCTGAAGCTGTGAAAACCGCCGGTTATGATGACGTTGCTGCCGCTGCAGAAGACGGTACCGCATTCGTCTTTATGGGCCACGGTACGGCGCATGTTGCAAAGGTCAGCTACAGCCAGATGCAGACCACCATGGAAACACTCGGCTACACGAACGTATTTGTCGGCACCGTTGAGGGTGAGCCGGAAGACACCTCCTGCGAAGCCGTTATCGAAAAGGTAAAGGAAGCAGGCTTTACGAAGGTTGTGCTCCGTCCGCTGATGGTCGTTGCAGGTGACCATGCCAACAACGATATGGCTGGCGACGATGAGGATTCCTGGTTGAGCCGGTTCAAGGCTGCGGACTGCTTCGACAGCGTTGATACGCAGATTGCGGGTCTCGGTGAGATTGGGGATATTCAGCAGATCTACATCGACCACGCGCAGGCAGCGATCGATTCCCTGAATGGCTAATCCGTAAACACAGCGCCCGGAGAGAATCGCTCTTCGGGCGCTTATGTTTATAGATTGTTTTTAAAATAAAGAAGAGGTATAACAAAATGAAAAAGAAGCAGATTACAGCCCTTTTGCTCTCGGTGTTCCTGATCTTCGGGTGCAGCGCGTGCGCAGGCAATACGAATGAAAGCAGTGCGTCTTCCGAAACTTCCGTTTCAAGCGCAGAGCCCACCCCCACCGAAGAGCCGGACGTTGTGCCGGAAGACGGCGTGTACACGGCAGAGTTCAAAACAGACAGCTCTATGTTTCAGGCGAACGAAGCTTGCGAGGGCATGGGTACGCTGACAGTCGAAAACGGCGAGATGACGTTCCACGTCAGCTTGCGTTCTAAGAAGATCTTAAATCTGTACCTCGGTACGGCAGAGGACGCAAAGCAGAACGAAAGCGAATGGCTTCAGCCGACCACCGATACCGTCACCTATAAAGACGGCACATCGGAAGAAGTCTACGGCTTTGACATCCCGCTGAAAAGTGTCGATAGAGATTTTGACCTTGCGCTCATCGGCACGAAGGGCACGTGGTACGACCACAAGGTCAGCGTGCGTAACCCGCAGCCAATCGTTGAGGACACCGCAAGCGACGCAGAGACCGAAGTGCCGGAGGACGGCACGTATACGTGCAACGTCACGCTTGAGGGCGGTTCCGGCCGTGCAACAATCGAGAGCCCCACGGAGCTCACCGTTGCGGACGGCAAAATGACCGCGAAGATCACATGGAGCAGCCCAAACTACGATTACATGATCGTGGACGGCGAAAAGTATCTGCCCGTCAATACCGAAGGCAACTCCGTGTTTGAAATTCCTGTCGCCGCACTCGATACCGCACTCGCCGTTACGGCAGATACCACCGCCATGAGCACTCCGCACGAGATCGAATACACCCTGACGTTTGACAGCGCGTCTCTTACCGCATGAGACGGCTTACAGCGCTTTTAGCGGCGCTTTTGCTTCTGGCTTTCACGGGCTGCGCAGCAAACCCGGCACAGCCTGAGAGTACATCAAGCCCAGCGCAGGCCGATGAAACGCAAGCAGATTTTCAAGTCGAAAGCGCCTATCCGCTCGAATACGCGAAAGAGTTCACCGTGGACGAGTGCACCGGCGGTACAAGGCTCATCACCATTCAGAATGCCCGCTACCTCGTCGTGCCGGAAAACAGTACCGTGCCGAACGGTCTTTCGGAAGACATCACCGTTTTGCAGAAACCGCTTGAAAATGTCTATCTCGTCTCCACGTCTGCGATGGACCCGATCCTGAAGCTCGATGCACGAAGCGCCGTCACGCTTTCCGGCACGAGTGCCGAAAACTGGTATCTGCCGGAAGCGAAAGAAGCCATGGAAAACGGTGAAATTTCCTACGCGGGTAAGTACAGCGCGCCGGATTACGAGCGCATCGTGTCTGCAAACTGCGGCCTCGCGATTGAAAACACAATGATCTACCATACGCCGGAAGTGAAAGAGCAGCTTGAAAAGTTTGGCATTCCCGTGCTTGTTGAGCGCTCCAGCTATGAATCCGACCCCTTGGCACGCATGGAGTGGGTGAAGCTCTATGGCATTTTGTTTGATAAAGAGGCGGAAGCCGAAACGTTCTTCAACGAGCAGGTTCAGCGCATCCGGCCGCTTTTGGAGCAGGATACCACAGACAAAACGGCAGCATTTTTCTCTGTGACGTCGAATAACCTTGTCACGGTGCGTAAATCGAACGATTACGTTGCGAAGATGATTGGCATGGCGGGCGGCAAATACGTTTTTTCCGATCTTTCCGATAACGGCAATAACCTCGCAACGATTAATCTTTCGCTCGAGGAGTTCTACGCCGGCGCGAAAGACGCTGACGTTTTAATCTACAACAGTACCATCGAGGGCGAGATTAAAACAACCGAGCAGCTCTTATCAAAATGTCCCATGCTGGCAGATTTCAAAGCCGTGCAGAACGGCAACGTCTGGTGTACCACGCAAAGCCTGTTTCAGGAAAGCATGGAGCTGCCCGATTTGATTTTGGACATGAACCGCGTGTTCACGGCGGAAAGCCCGAATGCGGTCAACGAAGATGAACTGAAATTTCTGACACATGTAAGCTGAGGAAACCATGAAACTAAACGGCACAAAGCGTCTGACAATTTCATATCTTGCGCTCACGGCTGCATTGTTCGCGCTGTTTATGCTGAACATTTTCTGCGGCAGCACGGCCCTTTCGCCGAAGGACATTTTAAGCACGCTTTTCAGCGCGGGGAATAACGCACTCGCGCAAAAGATCATATTTGGTTTACGCCTGCCGCGCGCCGTCATGGTCGTTTTGCTCGGTGCGGCGCTGTCCGTTGCGGGTTATTTATTGCAGACTTTTTTTGCAAACCCTATCGCCGGGCCGTTCGTTATGGGTGTTTCCGGCGGCGCAAAGCTCGCCGTTGCACTCACGATGGTCGTGCTTTTAAATCACGGTTTGTTCACAAGCTCACTCACGCTGATTTTAGCTTCATTTGTCGGTGCCATGGTCGCTATGGGCTTCGTCTTGGCCGTTTCACAGCGCGTAAAGCGCGCAGGCGTGCTCGTTATCTGTGGCGTGATGATTAGCTATATCTGTTCGGCTGTCACGGACGTTGTTGTTGCATTTGCGCAGGATTCCAACATCGTGAATCTACACAACTGGTCGATGGGCAGCTTTTCCGGCATGACGTGGGAGAATGTCCTCACGGCGGCTTTAATTGTGCTGCCATGCCTTGCGCTTTCGTTTATGCTTTCCAAACCGATGGCGGCGTACCAAATGGGTGAAGCCTATGCGCAGAGTGTCGGCGTTTCCGTGCGTCCGTTCTCAGTTACACTTGTGTTGTTATCCAGCCTGCTCGCGGCATGCGTCACGGCATTTGCGGGGCCGATCTCCTTTGTCGGCATCGCGGTGCCGCATCTCGTAAAGCGCACACTCCGCAGTGCAAAGCCTTTGCACGTGCTGCCGGGGTGCGTTTTAGGCGGTGCAGCATTTTGCCTTTTGTGTGACCTCATCGCGCGCAGTATATTTGCGCCGACGGAGCTTTCCGTCAGCTCCGTCACGGCGATTTTCGGCGCACCGGTGGTCATTTTGCTGCTTGTGCGCAAACAGAGAAGGGAGGCGGCAGCATGAGCTATTGTGAAGCGAACGACCTTGCGGTCGGCTACAATTCGCCGCTTTTGGAGCATATAAAATTCGCCGCCGAGCGCGGACAAATTTTGACGCTTATCGGCCCGAACGGCGCGGGTAAATCGACCCTGATGAAAACGCTTGCCGCGCAGCTTGCGCCGCAGGGTGGGACCGTTTTGCTCGATGGGCAGTCCCTTTCGGTATACGCACCGAATGCCCGCGCGCGCAAAATGGCGCTGATGGTGCCGCACACGAACCGCACAGAGCTCACGACCTGCTTTGATGTCGCCGCAGCCGGGCGTTACCCGTATACCGGTCGTCTCGGAATCCTTTCCGAAGAAGATAAAAAGCAGGTTTTCGACGCGCTGCATCTCGTAAATGCAGCCGATATTGCCGACCGCGATTTTGATAAGATCAGCGACGGTCAGCGCCAGCGTGTCCTTTTGGCACGGGCAGTCTGTCAGAAGCCGGAAATTCTGTTTTTGGACGAACCGACGTCGTTTCTCGATGTTAAAGGTAAAGCGGAGCTCATGACGATCCTGCGCCACCTCGCAAAAGAGAAGAACACCGCAATTATCCTGAGCCTGCACGAGCTTGACCTCGCGCAGAAGCTCTCCGATGCCGTTGTCTGCGTTTCGCTGGACAGTGTCTCGGACATCATGACCGTAAAAGACGCGTTTCAAAAAGAGAACATACAAAAGCTATATAAAATGTCCGATGAAGAATACACGTTTCTGTTTGGTAAAAAGGAGCCGCCAAAGTTTGAGCACTACATTCGCAGCGGACAAAAATTATTGCGCTGCGGCTACACAACGGGCACGTGCGCGGCACTCGGTGCCGCCGGTGCGGCGCGACTGCTTTTCACCGGCAAGGCCCTGGAAACGGTCGGTCTGCGTACACCGAAAGGCATCGTTGTTGAGGTCGCGCCAATCTACTGTGAGAAGACCGAAACCGGCGCCGTATGCGCCATTCGCAAAGACGGAGGAGACGATATTGACGCCACGGACGGCCTGCCCGTCATCGCAAATGTGACGCTTTTGCCCAATGAACACGGCATCGTCAAAATCGACGGCGGCACGGGTGTTGGCCGTGTGACCAAGCCCGGGCTTGACCAGCCCGTCGGCGCGGCGGCCATCAACCACGTTCCGCGCGAGATGATCACCGAAGCCCTCTTAAAAGAAGCCAAAACATTTGAGTATAAAGGCGGTTTTTCCGTGCTTGTCTCCATCGAGGGTGGGGAAGAGGCCGCGAAAAAGACGTTCAATCCACACATCGGCGTTATCGGCGGACTTTCGGTGCTCGGCACCAGCGGCATCGTGGAACCGATGAGTCAGCAGGCAATCGTCGATACGATGCAGCTGGAAATTCATCAGGCTGCGCTCAAAAACGGTGCGCGCCGCCTGATTCTGACGCCCGGCAACTACGGCCTCGATTATCTGCGTGAAACCAACCTCACGCTCTTGGATATTCCCATCATAAAGTGCTCGAATTTTATCGGTGACGCGCTCGATGCCGCCGCAACAGAGCACTTTGAAGAAGTTTTACTCGTCGGGCACATCGGTAAGCTCGTGAAGGTCGCGGGCGGTATTATGAACACGCACTCCCGCATGGCGGACTGTCGCACGGAGCTTTTCTGCACGTATGCGGCGCTTGCGGGCGCGAAAAAAGAGGTGTGCGAAGCGCTGATGCAGGCGGCCACAACCGATGCCTGCCTTGATATTTTGGATCAAAACGGTCTGCGCGAGCCTGTCATGCACGGCCTGATAAACGCTGTACAGCTGCACCTCGAGCGCCGCGCAGCGGGTGCATTTCAAGTCGGCGCGGTGCTGTTTTCCAATCAAACCGGCCCCCTTGGGCAGACCGAAACCGCAGAAAAATTGCTGCAAAAGTGGAAGGAGTCGTAAACATGGTACATTTTGTCGGTGCCGGCCCAGGCGCGCCGGATCTCATCACGCAGCGTGGCGCGGCGCTCTTACAGACTGCCGACTGCATCATCTATGCCGGCAGCCTTGTCAACCCTGCACTTTTGGGGCTCGCTAAAGCAGATTGCACGATCTATAACAGCGCCAAAATGACGCTGGAAGATGTGATCTCCGTCATGCGCGAGAACGAAAAGAACAACAAAACAACAGTTCGTCTGCACACAGGTGACCCGTGCCTTTACGGCGCAATCCGCGAGCAAATGGATAGGCTTGATGCAGAAAGCCTTCCCTATGACGACACCCCCGGTGTCTCCAGCTTCTGCGGCGCGGCGGCAGCTTTAAACGCAGAATATACGTTGCCGTCTGTCAGTCAAACGGTTATCATCACGCGCATGGAAGGCCGCACGCCCGTGCCGGAAAAAGAAAAGCTGCAAAGCCTCGCCGCACACGGCGCGACCATGGTGATTTTCCTTTCAATCGGTTTGGTCAATCAGGTGCAGCAGGCGCTTTTGCAGGGTGCTTATACGGCTTCCACTCCCGTGGCAGTCGTCTACAAAGCCACGTGGCCGGAGGAAAGAATCGTGCGCTGCACTGTCGGTAATTTGGCCGAAAGCGTGCATAAAGCGGGCATCACCAAAACGACGCTTATTGTCGTCGGAGATTTTCTCGGCACACGATACGACCGCAGTAAGCTCTACGATCCCACATTCACGACGGAATATCGGAAAGGCAGCAAAGCATGAGCTGCGCATATATCGCTTTCACCGAAACCGGACTAAAACTCGCAGAAAGGCTGGCTTTTTCACATCCGGGCAGCATCAGTCGCGGCGGTAAAAACGGCGTGAAATTATCCGAGTGGACGGCCGAAAACTTTCAAAAATCCGATGCACTCATCTTCATCGGCGCTGTCGGCATCGCCGTGCGCGCCATTGCGCCGCATTGCAAAAGTAAGGCGACCGATCCTGCTGTGATTGTGCTCGATGAGCGCGGTCGGTTTTCCATTCCGATTTTGTCCGGTCACCTCGGCGGCGCAAATGACCTTGCCAAGAAACTCGCGAGCATCTGCGGCGCAGTGCCGGTCATCACGACCGCGACCGACATCGAAGGCGTGTTCGCCGTAGACGAGTGGGCGAAAGCGCAGAACTGCCACGTGCTCGAGCCTGGGCGTATCAAAACCGTCAGCAGCACACTGCTCGCCGGTAAAGTGGTTTATTATGATTCGCAGTGGAAAATCACAGGCACTCAACCTAAAAATGTTTTCCCGGCAGACGAGAACCATCAAGCCGATTTTTCCGTAACACTCTACCCGCAGAGTGATGCGCTGCACCTCGTTCCAAAAATCTGCGTGCTTGGCGTCGGCTGCAAACGCGGCACATCGGCTGAACATATCGAAGCAACATTTAAACAATTTTGCAAAAAAACAGGCTGTGCACCGCAAAGCATCTGTGCGTGTGCGAGCATAGACCTCAAAAAAGATGAACCGGGACTTTTGGAATTCTGTCAAAACCATGATTTTAACATCCGTTTTTATACAGCCGAGGAGCTCAAAAAAACGTCCGGTGAATTCACATCATCTTCATTTGTGCAGCAGATAACGGGCGTTGACAACGTCTGCGCCCGTGCGGCCGTACTGGCGTCGGGCGGCGAATTGGTGATCGAAAAGCATATATACAGCGGCGTGACGTTCGCCGTCGCCGCAAAACCCTTTACCCCGGATTGGAGCGTGTAAAATGAAGCGAAATCTCGTTTATGTCGTGGGCCTTGGCCCCGGCGACCCGCAGTTTTTGACCGCACAGGCGAAAACGGCGCTCGAAAACGCCGACGTACTATGCGGCTACACCGTCTACATCGATCTTATCCGCTCGTTTTATCCCCAAAAAGAGGTGCACGCAACGGGCATGACAAAGGAGATCGACCGTTGCCGCTGGGCGCTTGAGACCGCGCAAAGCGGCAAAACCGTGGCGCTTGTCTGTTCGGGAGATGCCGGCGTATACGGCATGGCGAGCCCGATTTTGGAACTTGCACCCAATTACCCGAGCGTCGAGATCGAGGTCATTCCGGGACTTACGGCGGCGCTCAGCGGCGGTGCGGTTTTGGGCGCACCGCTTGCGCATGATTTTTGCGTAGTTTCCCTTTCCGACCGACTCACCCCATGGGAAATGATTGAAAAGCGCCTTGCCTGCGCCGCCATGGGCGATTTCTGCGTGGCAATCTACAACCCGTCCTCGAAAGGTCGGCCCGATTATTTACAGCGTGCCGTCCGTATTTTGCTCCAGAACGGCAAATCGGAGGAGACCGTCTGCGGCATCGTACGCAACATTGGCAGAGAGAGGCAGCAAAGTGAGATCATAACGCTCCGCGAACTTGAAAACAAGCAGGTCGATATGTTCACGACTGTATATATAGGCAACAAAACAACAAAGAATATCGAAAGCAAAATGGTAACGCCAAGGGGGTATCGCACGGTATGAAAGCTGTGGTGTTCAGCGGAACGACAGAGGGCAGACAGTTTTCAAAAATTTTGGCAAACCTCGGCGTAGAAGTTCTTGTCAGTGTTGCAACAGAGATCGGTGCAGAAGAACAAGACGAGAATGAAAATATCACAATTCATGTAGGTAGATGCACTGCCGCAGAGATGACGAAACTTTTGCACGGCGCGTCAATCTGTGTGGACGCAACGCACCCCTATGCAACAGAAGCCACGCGCACCATTTGTGAAGCGTGTGAAACGACAGGCGTTGAGTACCATCGATTGCTCCGTACCGAAAGCGAATTGCCGAAGAACAGTATCGTGTTTGGAACGGCAGCAGAAGCGGCAGAATATCTCGAAAGTACTGCCGGGAATGTCTTGCTCACGACCGGTGCAAAGGAGTTGTCTGCTTTTAAAAATCTAGATATAAAGCGGATTTTTCCACGTGTGTTGCCCACACTCGACGGTATTCGCGCATGCGAAGCCCTCGACATTCCGCACCGCAACATCATCGCCATGCAAGGCCCGTTTTCACTTGACCTCAACCGCGTGATCCTTGAACAATTCAACATTCAATGGCTCGTTACAAAAGACGGCGGCGCAGTAGGCGGCTTTATGGAAAAAGCAAAAGCCTGCGAATACTGCGGTGCACGCCTCCTTGTACTGCGCCGCCCGCGGGAGAACGGGGAGACAGTTGAAAGTATCCTTGAAAGGTGTAGAGAGTTGCTATGAAAATCACTTTAGTCGGCATGGGGAGCGGCACATTCGACAGCGTAACAATGCAGGGAGCAGAAGTTTTGCATGAAGCTACACTCATCATCGGCGCAAAGCGTTTACTCGAAAACTTGCCGGATTTCTGTACGCAAAATCGTATCGCAATGTATAAAATCGGTGAGATTTTATCCGTGCTTGAAACAACAAAAGAACAAAATATTACACTTATATACAGCGGTGACACCGGGTTTTATTCCGGCGCCTCAGCACTGTGCCGCGTGCTCGATGAAAGCCACATCGAATACACCGTGATTCCGGGCGTTTCCAGCGTACAGTTGCTTTCTGCTGCCATCCACGAACCGTGGCAGAACTGGAACCTCGTCTCCGCGCACGGCTGTGCATGTGACCCTGTTGCTGCGTGCAGCATGGGCAAGCCCACATTTTTCTTAACGGGCGGAGAAGTAACTCCCGCGGTGATTTGTGCGAAACTCACCGAAGCCGGGCTGGGAGACGTGCAGGCGGTTGTCGGTGAAAATCTCGGTACACCACAGCAAAAAATCAGTAAGAATACAGTACGAAAAATATCTGAAAGTGTTTTTGCACCGCTATGTGTGCTTCTTGTAGAGTCGTGTGAAGTACCCATGCGACGTGTGACGGGTTTGCCGGATGAAGTCTTCATCCGCGGCAAAACGCCCATGACAAAGCAGGAGGTTCGCGCCGCGGCACTCGCAAAGCTTGCCGTTAAACCGACCGATATTCTCTGGGACATCGGCGCGGGGACCGGCAGTGTCAGCATAGAAATGGCGCTTGCAGCGCCGCTCGGATACGTGTATGCCGTGGAGTGTGACGCAGCCGCCTGTTCGTTGATAAAACAAAATCGAGACAAATTTCATGTACATAATTTGACACTTGTAGAGGGCAAAGCGCCGGAAAAATTAACGGGTCTTCCTGCACCGGATGCCGTGTTTATCGGCGGCAGTAAGGGCAATCTGCCCGAGATCATCGATGCTGTATTGACCGCAAATCCGAGTGCTCGCCTGTGTGTTTCCGCTATCGCGCTTGAAACGCTGCAAACGGCGCTTTCATCTTTTGCAACCCACGGCATGACTGCGCAAATCACACAAATTGCCATAAGCCGCAGCAGTTCAGTCGGTAATTTGCACCTGATGAAGGCGAATAATCCCGTTTTTTTGATTGTGAGGGAATGACATGTTGCAAATGCTCATCGCCGCGCCGAACTCCGGCAGCGGCAAAACGACCGTCACCATTGCGCTGCTTGCGGCGCTTAAAGCCCGCGGCCTCAACCCCTGTGCGTTTAAATCCGGGCCTGATTATATTGATCCCATGTTTCACCGCAGTGTGCTCGGCGTTGAAAGTCACAATCTTGATTTGTTTTTCTCAAAGCTGCAAATAGTACAGAATTTATACAACAAAAGTGCAGCCGATCACGGTGCTGCTATATGCGAGGGGGCTATGGGGTACTATGACGGTCTCGGCGGCACAAGCGACATCGCAAGTGCGTGGCATTTGGCCGATACGTTGAATTTACCCGTCTTGCTTGTCCTGCGTCCGAAGGGTGCAAGCTTAACCCTTGCAGCGCAGGTACGCGGCTTAATGTCCTTCCGCACACCGCACCATATCGCCGGTATTATACTGAATGACTGTAAAGAAAATTTGTACCGTATTTTAGCACCGATGCTCGAAAAGGAGACAGGTGTGCCTGTTATCGGCTATCTGCCCCCAATGCCCGAAGCTGCGATCGAAAGTCGTCATCTGGGGCTTAAAACCGCCGGTGAGATTGAAAATCTGCAAAAGAAGATCACACTGTTGCATGAGACGATGGAAAAGACGGTCGATTTTGAAAAACTCTTTAGCGTCTTTGCGTGTCCGGCACCCAAAGTACCGAAAGAGGAATTTCCGATTCCTAATGTGCGCATCGCCGTTGCAAGGGATGAAGCCTTTTGTTTTACATATACCGAAACGCTTGAAGCGTTCAAAGAAGCCGGCGCAGAACCTGTCTTTTTCAGCCCATTGCACGATAAAAGCTTGCCTCAAAATATCAGCGGGCTGTATCTGCCCGGCGGTTACCCGGAGCTTTGCGCAAAGGCACTCAGCGAAAATACCGAGATGCTTTTGTGCATCAAAACCGCAATCAAAAACAGTTTGCCGACTGTGGCAGAATGCGGCGGCTTTTTGTATTTAGGTCAAACACTTGAAGATGTAAACGGCGACAAATACCGTATGGCAGGCGTTCTGCCCGGCGAAGGTTTCAAGGTTGGCCACCTCGTGCGCTTCGGTTACGCGACGCTTACTGCGAAGGAGAACAGCATGCTGCTAAAAAAAGACGAGTTGCTTCCTGTGCACGAATTTCACCACTGGGATTCCAACGAAAACGGCATAGCGTGCACAGCGACAAAGCCGAACGGCCGTACGTGGGACTGTACTTTTGCAAACGAACATTTTTATGCGGGTTTTCCGCATTTATACTGGGCGGGCACGCCGCTGCCGCAGCGCTTTGCGGACGCCGCCCGCCGCTACATGAGGGACAAAATATGACGGAAACAGAACTTAAAAACCGGCTCAAAACAATCACGCAGCCGGATGAAGCCGCGCGCAAAGCCGCCCACGCGCATTGGGCGTCGCTTGCAAAGCCACTCGGCGGGCTTGGCGATCTCGAACCGTTATTAGAAGATGTGGCTGCGCTTACAGGTGTGCCGCAGTTCGATTTTTCAAAGCGCGCGGTATTGGTGCTGTGCGCGGATAACGGCGTCATCGCGCAGGGCATCAGCCAGTCCGGCAGCGACGTGACGCGCGCCGTTTTGCAGAATCTTGCGCAGCGCAAAACAAGCGTCTGCAAAATGGCGGAAACGGTGCACTGCGGTGTGATTCCCGTCGATATGGGCATCGCGGGAGCGCCCGTGGACGGTGTGAAAAATTGCCGTGTGCGTGCGGGTACGAATGATTTCACCGGCGGCCCTGCCATGACCCGCGAGGACGCTTTACAAGCCATCGAGACCGGCATCGAGCTCGTCCGCGAGCAGAAAGCGCAGGGCATAAAGCTCCTCGCGACCGGCGAAATGGGCATCGGCAACACGACAACCTCTGCCGCCGTGAGCAGCGTTTTGCTCGGCCGTGCGCCCGAAGAAATGACCGGCCGCGGCGCGGGACTCTCCAATGACGGTCTGCGCCGCAAGATCGAGGCCATCTATAAAGGCATTGCGATCAATCATCCCGAAAAAGCCGATGTGATCGGCGTGCTGTCGGCGCTCGGCGGCTTAGATATCGCCGGGCTGTGCGGCGTGTTTTTGGGCGGTGCTCTGGAGAATATCCCTGTCATTATCGACGGTTTCATCAGCAGTGTGGCGGCGCTTTGTGCAGCACGGCTGTGCCCAACGGCAACTAAGGCCATGTTCGCAAGCCACGTTTCGGCGGAGCCCGCGGCGCGTATCGTTTTGGAAGCGCTCGGCAAAAAGCCGCTCATCACGGCGAATATGCACCTCGGCGAGGGCACCGGCGCGGTCGCAAGCCTGCCGCTGTGGGACATGGCACTCGCGGTCTACGACAACTGTTATTCGTTCACGGAGGGCGGCATCGCGCCGTACACCCCGCAATGCTGACGCTCGTCATCGGCGGCGCAGCAAGCGGCAAAAGCGCCTATGCAGAAAGCTTGACCTTAAAGCTCCCGCTACCGCGTTACTACGTCGCCACCATGCAGGTATGGGATGAAGAGTGCGCCAAACGCGTCGAAAAGCACCGCGCCATGCGAAAAGAAAAACAGTTTGAAACGATTGAATCACCTATCAGTATTGATAAAATCAGAATACCAAATCGCGGAATAGTTCTGCTAGAAGACCTCGGCAACCTGACCGCAAACGAGCTGTACGATCCGAAAGGTGCGGGGGTCAATACCGCAGAAGCCGTTCTGTATGGCGTTGAAATACTACATAAACAATGCGAACATCTGATTGTTGTCGGCAACGAGGTGTTCAGCGGCGGTGCAGAGTATGCCGACGAAACAGATCTGTACCTCAAAGCGCTGGCGCAGATCCAAAACGGCATCGCCGCCCGCGCGGATCACGTCTGCCGCGTAGTGTGCGGTATCCCGGTTTATTACAAAGGAGGGGGAAAGGTATGACGATTTTGCAGACGATTGCCGTGGCGTTCGCTATGTTTTCGGCGATTCCAATGCCACAGTTCGAATGGAGCCAAAAGAACATGCGATACGCGCTGTGCGCATTCCCGCTCATCGGTGCAGTGTGCGGCGGGTTGTGGTGCTTAGCCGGCGTCCTGCCTGTGCCGGAGCTCGTCCGCGCAGCAGGCTTTTGCCTTGTGCCTGTGCTCGTCACCGGCGGCATCCATCTGGATGGCTTCGCCGACACATGCGATGCGCTCTCAAGCTACGGTGATGCGGAAAAGAAGCTCGAAATTTTGAAAGATCCACACTGCGGTGCATTTGCAGTTATCCGATTATGCACATATTTCATATTGTATTTTGCGCTCTGTGCTTCGGTGAAATTTACGGTACGTTTCGGTGTGATCTGGATATTGGCACTCACCTTGGAACGTGCGTTTTCCGGTCTCGCCGTGGCATCATTTCCCATGGCGAAAAACACCGGTCTCGCGCATACGTTCTCGGAAGCCGCAAACCGCATAACGGTGCGCCGCGTCTTGATTATTTATACTGTCGTGCTCGGTGCTGCGATGATCGTGCTCGGCGGCTGGGCGGCAGTTTTGGCTGTTTTACTTGTCTTTCGGCGGTATTACGCAGTGTCGAAAAAGCAATTCGGCGGCATCACGGGCGACCTTGCCGGGTGGTTCCTGCAAAGGGCAGAGCTCGCCATGTTGGCAGCGCTCGCCGTGTGCCAGTGGGGAGGAATTTTGTAATGGTGTTCATCACAGGTCCGCTTTACAGCGGCAAGCGCACGTTCGCGCAAAAGCTCGGCGGTACATGCTGTTTTGAGGTGCAAAAGCAGGCCGAAACGACGGAAGACCTCGAAGCACTTGCTAAAATACTTTCTGAAAAATACGATATTATCACCGCAACGGAAGTCGGCGGCGGTGTTGTGCCCGTTGATGCCACAGAGCGCGCAAACCGCGAAAAAGCCGGCCGCTTGGCATGCCTGCTCGCCGCACGTGCCGATTGTGTTGTGCAGATGTTCTGCGGCATTCCGACCGTCTTGAAAGGGGAATTGCCCAAATGAAAATTTACCTTTTGCGCCACGGTGAAACCGCCTATAATGTGGATTACCGCTATCAGGGCGTGACGGACATTCCACTCTCACCGGCCGGGCTTGCGGCACTGAAGCAGGCGGACTTTTCGCCCAAAACCGTTTTTGTCACGCCGTTAAAGCGCACAAAACAGACAGCGGAGATTTTATTTCCGACTGCCGAGTATATCCCCGTAAACGACCTCGGCGAGATGAATTTCGGCGTATTTGAGGGACGTAACTATAAAGAGATGGAGCACGATTCCGCCTACCGCGCATGGGTGGATTCTAACTGCGAAAGCACCTGTCCCGGCGGCGAGTGCAAAGCGGATTTCAGCGAGCGTGTTTGCAAAGCATTTGAATCCCTGCTAAATCAATCTATTCAAAACAGTGAAGACATGCTCGTTATCGTTGCGCATGGCGGCACGCAGATGGCCGTCATGGAAAAGTACGCTGTGCCGCAGAAAAATTATTATGAATGGTGTGCGCCGACTGCCGGCGGCTATGTGCTCGATGCCCGCGATTGGCAGGAAAAGCACGTTTTGCATCTCATCGGGACCGTGCAGTACACAAAGGAGGCCACATGCTGATTTTCTTCGCCGTCCTCGGTGGATTCATTTTAGACGCAATCTTCGGCGACCCCCTGTGGCTGCCGCACCCGGTTGTATATATGGGGAAGGTTATCTCCTTTTTAGATCGAAGCTTGCGGAAAATTTTACCGAAAACACCGCGTGGCGAGCGTATCGGCGGCGCAATCACCGCATTCATCCTGCCTGTCGGCACATTCCTGCTTTCCGGCGCGGTGTGCTTCTTCTTTTATAAAATTCACTGGGTGTTCGGACTTTTGATTCAAATGTTCTGGTGCGCGCAGTCACTTGCCGCAAAGGGACTTGTGCAGGAGAGCCGCAACGTCTACAAGGAGCTCAAAAAGAACGACCTCCCCGCCGCGCGCAAGGCCGTCTCTCGCATTGTCGGGCGTGATACCGACGCGCTTTCCATGGAGGGCGTGACAAAAGCCGCTGTGGAGACCGTTGCCGAAAACGCCGGTGACGGCGTGATCGCGCCGCTTCTTTGCATGCTCATCGGCGGCGCACCACTTGCGCTGACCTACAAAGCCATCAACACGATGGACAGCATGCTCGGCTACAAAAATGAAAAGTACATAAACTTCGGGCGCGTGCCCGCAAAGCTTGACGATGCCGCAAACTACATTCCGAGTCGTATCGCGGCACTTTTGTGGGTGCTCGCGGCGAGGTTCACGGGAAACAGCGTCAAGGGCGCGTGGAAGATCTGGCGGCGCGACCGCCGAAATCATGCAAGCCCCAACAGCGCGCAGACGGAAAGTGCCTGCGCCGGTGCGCTCGGCGTGCAGCTCGCCGGGCCCGCATATTATTTCGGTGAATACTATGATAAGCCGACGATCGGCGACCCGCTGCGCCCGGTCATGCCGGAGGACATTTTGAAAGCCGACCGCATGATGTACGCAGAAAGCATTTTGGCACTCGTGCTCGGTCTGCTCGTTCGCGCGGCATTCGTCTTACTGTAAAGGGGGAGAGAATATGGAACTCACACACGGCGGCGACTGGGCGGGCTACCGCGCAAAATTCGGCCGCGATGCACTCGATTTTTCCGCGAATGTCAGCCCTCTCGGTTTGCCGGAGGGCGTTGCACTGGCAATCGTAAACGCACTGCCCACCGCAGACCGCTACCCCGACCCGCTTTGCAGAGAGCTGCGCCAAAAACTCTCCGCAAGCGAAAACGTACACGAAAACCAAATTCTTTGCGGCAACGGCGCGGCAGACCTCATTTTTCGGCTCGTGCTCGCGAAAAAGCCGCGCCGCACATTATTGCCCGCGCCGACTTTCGCAGAGTACGCGTCCGCACTCAAAACCGTCGGCTGTGAAGTCGAATATTTCTTTTTAAAAGAGGAAAACGATTTTGAAATCACCGAAGAGTTGCTCTCTGCTCTCCACGAAACCATCGATATGGTGTTCTTATGTCAACCAAACAACCCCACCGGGCAGATCGTTACGTCGGATTTTCTCGAAAAACTCCTGAAAAAATGCAGGGCATGTCATGCAACGCCCGTCATCGACGAGTGTTTCCTCGATTTTCTCCCGGAGCACGAAAGCCGGACTGCAAAGCACTTTTTAGCGCAGTTCCCCGAGCTTGTTATTCTGAAAGCTTTCACAAAATTATACGCCATGGCGGGCGTGCGGCTCGGTTATGTACTCAGCGGAGATGAAAAATTATTAGAAAATATGCGCGAAGCGGGGCAGCCGTGGGCAGTCTCGTCACTCGCACAGGCGGCAGGCGTCGCGGCGTTAGATGAAACCGAATACGCCGACCGCGTGCGAAGCTTAATCGCACGGGAGCGGCCCAGAATGATCGCGTCCCTGCGCTCGCTCGGCTTGCGCGTCTTGGACGGGCAGGCAAATTTCCTGTTATTCAAAGCGCCGGAAGATTTCGGCGAGCGACTAAAAGAAAAAGGCGCGGTCGTGCGCGGCTGTGCAAACTACCCGGGGCTCGATAACACCTGGTACCGCACCGCCGTGCGCACGCCGGAGGAAAACGAAAAGCTACTGAAAATCATGCGGGAGGTGCTGAAATGAGCGAAAATAAAAAAGCCAAGTGCATCATGGTGCAGGGCACGATGAGCGGCGCGGGCAAAAGTTTATTATGCGCGGCGCTGTGCCGCATTTTCGCGCAGGACGGTCTGCACACCGCACCGTTCAAAAGTCAAAATATGGCGCTGAACAGCTTCGTTACCCGTGACGGCTTAGAGATGGGCCGCGCACAGGTCGTACAGGCGCAGGCGGCGGGTGTGGAGCCGGACGTGCGCATGAACCCCATTTTGTTGAAGCCGAGCAGCGATGTCGGCAGTCAGGTCATCGTGAACGGCGAAGTGCGCGGCCAGATGAAAGCTTCGCAGTATTTCAAGATGAAAAAATCACTCATTCCCGATATTCTGCGCGCCTACAACAGCCTTGCAGAAGATTTTGACGTTATCGTCATCGAGGGCGCGGGCAGCCCGGCGGAGATCAACCTGAAAGCGGATGACATCGTGAACATGGGGCTCGCAAAGCTTGTCGATGCGCCCGTTCTGCTCGTCGGCGACATCGACCGCGGCGGTGTGTTCGCGCAGCTTTTCGGCACCGTAGAGCTGCTGGAGACGGACGAGCGCGACCGCATCAAGGGGCTTGTCATCAATAAATTCCGCGGTGACGTCGAAATTCTCCGCCCCGGCCTCTCCATGCTCGAAGACAAAACGCACCTGTCCGTTCTGGGCGTCGTGCCGTATCTGCGCGTCGATATCGAGGACGAAGACTCCCTTTCCGAGCGCCTTGAAAAAAAAGACGCCGTGCGTCCGCTGGATATCGCCGTCATTCGCCTGCCGCACATCTCAAATTTCACGGATTTCATGGTGCTCGAGCAGCACCCTTTAATGGATGTGCGCTACGTGCAAAACACCCGCGAGCTCGGTGCGCCCGACCTTGTGATTCTGCCCGGCACGAAAAACACGGTTGAGGATCTCCTCTGGCTGCGCCAGTCGGGACTCGAAGCCGTCATCTTAAAGCTCGCCGCGAAAGAGACGCCGGTGCTTGGCGTCTGCGGCGGTTACCAGATGCTTGGTGAGACGTTGCACGACCCGGATGGCTCCGAAAGCGGTCGCCCGCAAACGCTTCGCGGCTTGAATTTACTGCCGACCGAAACGACATTCTGCGCTGAAAAGCATCGCGCGCAGGTCACAGGCGAAGTCATCGCCGCGCCGTTTACAGGGGCGATGCTCACCGGTTACGAAATTCACACAGGCAATACGATCGTCCGCGGTGAGCCGTTCTGTACGCATGCGGACGGCACAAAAGAGGGCTGCACAAATCAAAACGTCTTCGGCACGTATCTGCACGGCCTCTTTGACAGCGGCGAGCTGACCGAAAAGCTTGCGGAATACCTCTGCGCCCGCAAGGGGATAGACCCCGCGGCCGCCGTGCCTGTTTCCATGGAGGAATACCGCCGCGAGCAGCTCGACATTTTAGCCGACGGCGTGCGGAACAGCCTCGATATGGATGCCGTGTACCGCGCCATGGGCATGGAAAACCCGAGGAGGTGCAAAGCATGATCCCGCAACATCATCTGCCCGCCGATATTGAGCGCACCAGCATGCAGATTATCGCAAAAGAGCTTGAAGAAAGGCATATCCGGATACCAAGGGAAAATCTTGCCGTCGTCAAGCGTGTTATTCACACCACGGCGGATTTCGAGTACGCCGAAACGCTGCATTTTACCGAAGATGCCGTGCAAAAAGCCATAGAAGCGCTGCATAACGGCGCCACGATTATCACCGATACGAATATGGCGCTCGCAGGTGTTTCCAAGCCGGGTCTCAAAAAGCTGAATGGGGAAGCCCTGTGCTTTATGGCAGACCCCGCAGTCGCCCAAAGCGCAAAAGAAAGCGGCACCACGCGCGCCGTCGCCGCCATGCACAAGGCTGCAAAAGAATACCCCGGCGCGATTTTGGCGGTCGGCAACGCGCCCACCGCGCTGTTCGCCATTGCCGAGGAGATCGAAAACGGTCTGCGCCCCGCGCTCGTCATCGGTGTGCCGGTCGGCTTTGTGAACGTCATCGAGAGCAAAGAAAATATTTTCGCCGTGTGTGAAAAGCACCATGTCCCCGCCATCGTCGCATTTGGGCGCAAGGGCGGCAGCACCATAGCCGCCGCCGTCTGCAATGCGCTCATATATTCCGCAGCCGAAATGCTTGACCCCACCGCCCGCGGTTGGAAATAATGCGGCCCCAAATTTTTTGTTGACACAATTTGTCGTTTATGATATACTCATATCGATTTTGAAAGACGAAGTGAGATGTAAGAGTTTTTCAAAGCAATTTTTACTTTTGGACCGCCCTTTTGGGCTAAGGCCATACGGACAGCCGGGTCCACTGCCGACCGGCAGCTTCGGCTGCCTTATTGACTGAGTTAAAAAGCTCAGATTTTATAAGATGGTTCCTTTGCAACCATGAAATTGCGCTAAAACGCAGACTTGTGAAACGTCAATAAGAGTAGTAAAAGTTTAATTGCTATATAGACTCTGAAACGCTCCGCTTTCCGGGATACCATGTTTTTATGTTCCGAGAACATGCGCCCCAAAAAATAAGCGATTCAAACGCAAGTTCTGCACTTACGTGCCGGGCTTGCGTTTTTTGTTTTGCAAAGGGCTTTGAACGGAGGGAAAAGATGAACGAAAATGTAAAACGCGCAAAGCTCGACCAGCGCCGCGCACCAATCCATGAAGCGCTCGAAAAATTCCGCAACATGCGCGTGGTGCCGTTTGATGTGCCGGGTCATAAGCGCGGCCGCGGCAACCCGGAGCTGGCCGCCTTCCTGGGGCAGCAGTGCGTCGGGTTGGATGTCAACAGTATGAAGCCGCTCGATAATCTCTGCCACCCGGTGTCGGTCATTCGGGAGGCGGAGGAGCTTGCCGCCGATGCGTTCGGCGCGGCACACGCATTTTTAATGGTGGGCGGCACCACAAGCTCCGTACAGAGCATGGTTCTCACCGCATGTAAGCGCGGCGATGAGATTATTCTGCCCCGCAACGTCCACCGCAGCGTTTTGAATGCTTTGGTGCTCTGCGGCGCGGTGCCGGTCTACGTCAACCCGGAGGTGGATCATCGCCTCGGTATTTCGCTCGGTATGAAGCGCGAGCAGGTGGCAAAAGCCATCCGCGAACACCCGAACGCCGTGGCGGTGCTCGTCAATAACCCCACATACTACGGCATTTGCAGCGACCTGCGCGCAATCGTACAAATGGCGCACGATGCCGGTATGCTGTGCCTCGCGGACGAAGCACACGGCACGCACTTTTATTTCGGCGGCGGCCTGCCGGTCTCCGCTATGGCGGCGGGTGCGGATATGGCGGCCGTTTCCATGCACAAAAGCGGCGGCAGCTTAACACAGTCGAGCTTATTGCTCATCGGCCCCAATGTCCACGCCGGTTATGTGCGGCAGATCATCAACCTCACCCAAACGACCTCGGGCAGCTATCTGCTCATGTCCAGTCTGGACATCTCCCGCCGCAATCTGGCACTGCGCGGCCGCAAAGTGTTCCATCAGGTCGCCGATATGGCAGAATACGCCCGCGAGGAGATCAACGCCGTCGGCGGCTACTACGCGTTTGGCAAAGAACTCTGCAACGGCAACTCCGTGTTCGATTTCGATACGACAAAGCTCAGCGTCCACACGCTCGACATCGGCCTTGCCGGCATCGAGGTCTACGACATTCTGCGCGACGAATACGATATTCAGATCGAGTTCGGCGACATCGGCAATATCCTTGCATACCTTTCCATCGGCGACCGCCCGCAGGAGGTGGAGCGCCTTGTCAGTGCTTTGGCCGAAATTAAGCGCCGGTACAGCACGGACGGCACCGGCCTTTTGAGCCAGGAGTACATCGACCCCGAGGTTGCCGCCAGTCCGCAGGAGGCGTTCTACGCACCGAAAAAGAGCCTGCCGCTCCGCGAGACGGAGGGTATGGTGTGCAGCGAGTTCGTCATGTGCTACCCGCCGGGCATTCCGATCTTGGCGCCGGGCGAACGCATCACGGCGGAGATCCTCGATTACATCGAATACGCCAAAGCCAAAGGCTGCAGCATGACCGGCCCGGAGGATCCCGATATCCTCCGCCTGAACGTGCTTGCATAAGGAGAAACAAAAATGGAAATGTGGTTTTCGGAATTTCACACGCCGGATGTCAAGCACAGCATCCGTGTGGACCGCCAGTTATATTCAAAGCAAAGCGCCTATCAGCGCATCGATATTTTTGAAACGCCGGAGTTCGGCCGCGTGCTGACGCTGGACGGCAATGTCATGCTCACGGAGCGCGATGAGTTTATCTACGACGAAATGATCACCCATGTGCCGATGTCCGTGCACCGCAATGCAAAGGACATTCTCGTCATCGGCGCAGGCGACGGCGGCGTTGTGCGCGAGCTGACCCGCTACGACCGCGTAGAGCGCATCGACCTCGTCGAGATGGACCCGCAGGTCATCGAGGCCTGCCGCGCCTACCTGCCGAGCAACGCCTGCCGCATGGACGACCGCCGTGTACATATCTACTACGAAAACGCGCTGAAGTTCATTCGCAAGTGTGAAGATGAGTACGACCTCATCATCGTCGATTCCTCCGACCCGTTCGGCCCGTCCGAGGGGCTTTTCACCCGCGAATTTTACGGAAGCTGCTATAATGCTCTGCGTGAGGACGGCATCATGGTCAACCAGCAGGGCAGCCCGTTCTATGCGGAGGATGCCACTGCCATGCAGCGCAGCCATCAGCGCATCGCAACGACGTTCCCCATCAGCAAGGTTTATCAGGCGCATATTCCCACCTTCGCCGCAGGCTACTGGCTTTTCGGCTTTGCCAGCAAGAAATATCACCCAATCAACGACCTTGACTCCAACCAGTGGAACGCGCTCAATATGCGCACGCGTTATTACACCACTCGTCTGCATGTCGGCGCATTTTATCTGCCGGCATTTTTGGAAGAAATGCTGCGGGAAGTGGAGGAGAAATAATGCTGCACCAGAATATTGAAACTTTCATCGGCTGCGAAAGCAGCTACGCGGATGCCGATATCGTTTTGTACGGCGCGCCGTTCGATTCTACCACAAGCTACCGCCCCGGCGCACGGTTCGGCCCCGCCGCCATGCGTCACGAAAGCTACGGCCTCGAGACATACAGCCCGTATCAGGATAAAGATTTAACCGACATAAAGGTGTTTGACAGCGGTGATATGGAGCTGTGCTTCGGTTCCAGCGAAAGCGCCCTCAAAGACATCGAGGCGCGCGCGGAAACGATCCTGCAAGACGGCAAATTCCCACTTTTGCTCGGCGGCGAGCATCTTGTCACGCTCGGCGCTGTTCGTGCGGCGGCGCATAAATATCCCGCTATGCACATCATTCACTTTGATGCCCACGCCGACCTGCGTCAGGATTACCTCGGCGCCGAATTAAGCCACGCCTGCGTGCTGCGCCGCTGCCACGACATTCTCGGCGACGGCCGCATTCACCAGTTCTGCATCCGCAGCGGCGACAGGGAAGAGTTCACGTTTGCGAAGACGCACACCGAAATGCATAAGTTCGATTTCTCGGGCCTTGAAGCGCTCACCGCAGAACTGTGCCGCACGCAGGTGCCGGTTTACCTCACCATCGATCTCGATTGCCTTGACCCCTCGTGCTTTCCCGGCACCGGCACACCGGAGGCGGGCGGCGTGACGTTCATGCAGCTTTTAAACGCCATTCTCACCGTGTCAAAAACGAACATCATCGGCGCAGATGTCAACGAGTTAGCCCCCATGCTGGATGCAAGCGGCGTTTCCACCGCCATGGCCTGCAAAGTCCTGCGCGAGCTCTTATTGGCCTTAAACGTATAAATTATCAAACTAAAAATATAAAAGGAGCATCATCATGAGCAAAGTTCTTGTTATCGGCTGCGGCGGCGTAGCCGGTGTCGCCATTTCCAAATGCTGCCAGGTCAGCGAAGTTTTCACCGAGCTGTGCATTGCAAGCCGCACAAAGAACAAGTGCGATGCACTTGCCGCAAAGCTTGCGCCCATCACCAAAACAAAAATCACCACGGCACAGGTCGATGCAGACGACGTGCAGCAGCTTTGTGACCTTATCCAAAGCTACAAGCCGGATCTCGTCATGAACATTGCCCTGCCGTATCAGGATCTCACCATTATGGATGCCTGCCTCGCCTGCGGCGTTAACTACATGGATACCGCAAACTACGAGCCGGAGAACACCGATGACCCCGAATGGCGCGCCATTTACGAAAAGCGCTGCAAGGAAGCGGGCTTCTCCGCCTATTTTGATTACAGCTGGCAGTGGGCATACAAAAAGAAGTTTGAAGAGGCCGGCCTCACCGCACTGCTCGGCTGCGGCTTTGACCCGGGCGTCACGCAGGCGTACTGCGCCTACGCTAAAAAGCACGAGTTCGATACCATCGATACCATCGATATTCTGGACTGCAACGGCGGCGATCATGGTTATGCGTTCGCGACAAACTTCAATCCGGAGATCAACCTGCGCGAGGTTTCTGCGCCCGGCAGCTATTGGGAAAACGGCCACTGGGTCGAAATCCCGGCTATGAGCATTAAGCGCGCGTATACCTTCGATCAGGTCGGCCAGAAGGACATGTATCTGCTGCACCACGAGGAGATCGAGTCCCTCGGCAAAAACCTGCCGGAAGTCAAGCGTATCCGTTTCTTCATGACGTTCGGCCAGAGCTACCTTGACCACATGCGCTGCCTCGAAGACGTCGGCATGCTTTCCACCACACCGATTCACTACAACGGTCAGGAGATTGTGCCAATCCAGTTCCTCAAAGCACTTTTGCCGGATCCCGCAAGCCTCGGCCCGCGCACAAAGGGCAAGACGAACATCGGCTGCATCTTCACCGGTAAAAAGGATGGCAAAGAGAAGACCTACTACATCTATAATGTCTGCGACCACCAGGAATGCTACCGCGAGGTCGGCAGTCAGGCCATCAGCTACACCACCGGCGTGCCGGCCATGTGCGGCGCGATGATGATGCTCACCGGCAAGTGGACAAAGCCCGGTGTCTACACCGTCGAGGAGTTTGACCCGGATCCGTTCCTCGACGCCCTTGATAAATACGGCCTGCCGCGCAGCGAAAACCACGATCCGGCTTTGGTGGACTGATGAACTTACTGGATACACGCCCACCGTTTGCGGGCATCAACGGCGAAATTCCGCCGGAATTCAAAACGCTGTCCACACCGTGCTACCTCATGGACGAGGCCGTCCTGCAGCATAACGCAGAGGTGCTCGGCGCGCTGCAAAAGCGCACGGGCTGCAAGGTGCTTTTGGCACAGAAGGCGTTCAGCAATTACAATCTTTATCCGATTTTCGCGCCGCATTTGATCGGTACGGAAGCGAGCGGCCTGTTTGAAGCGCGGCTCGGCGCTGAAGAAATGCCGGGCGGCGAGGTACATGTGTTTTGCGCCGCCTACCGTGAGGACGAAATGGACGAGCTGCTGCGCTATGCGGATCACATCGTGTTCAATTCGCCGCGACAGCTGCAAAAGTTCGCGCCCAAAGCAAAAGCTGCGGGCAAAAGCGTCGGTCTGCGCATCAACCCGGAGTGCTCTACGCAGGAGGGACACGAAATTTACGATCCCTGTGCGCCCGGCAGCCGCCTCGGCACCACCCGTGCGCAGTGGGATAAAGCCGTTCAAGAAGACGCGCATTTGCCCGAACTGCTCGACGGACTTCATTTTCACACGCTGTGCGAGCAGGATGCCGACGCACTGGAAACGACCTTAAACGCCGTTGCTTCAACGTTCGGCGATTTGCTGCCCAAAATGCAGTGGCTCAACTTCGGCGGCGGTCACCACATCACGCGTCCCGACTACGATATGGAAACGTTGGAGCGTTGCATCCGCCGCGCGCAGCAGGACTGGAATGTCACCGTGTATCTCGAGCCCGGAGAGGCCTGCGCGTTAAACGCCGGATACCTCCTCAGCCGCGTGCTCGATGTCGTGCGAAACGGCGAGACGACCATCGCAATTCTCGATGCCAGCGCCGCCTGCCATATGCCGGATGTCATCGAAATGCCGTATCGCCCGCCGCTGCTCGGCGCCGGTGAGCCGGGGGAGAAGCCGTACACGGTGCGCCTTGCCGGCCCAACCTGCCTTGCAGGCGATGTCATCGGCGATTACAGCTTCAACGTCGTGCCCGCGGTCGGCGACCTGCTCGTCTTCGGTGATATGGCAATCTACACCACCTGCAAAAACAATACCTTTAACGGCATGCCCCTGCCCGGCATTTATTCCCGCACAGCGGGCGGCGATATCCGCAAGTTAGCGTCGTTCGGCTACAGAGATTTCAAATACAGGCTCGGCAGCCCGTAAACGCAACAGCAAACGAAAAAGCCGCAGTGCTTCTTTTTCAGGAAAGCACTGCGGCTTTTTGTTTGCTGTGCACATAGCTTTCGGTGTTACCAATATTGCTTATGAAAATCAAAAACCCGCAAAACATCGGTGTTCATGCGGGTTTTCATTGGTGCGGATGTTCATAAGGGATTTCGCAAATAACCAAGAAAGCCTACACGCATATTCATTTTTATCCGCACATTCGATTTTTACTAGTCTCTCCGTTACAATGATAGCACAAGGAGGACAGAATATGAAACAAAAATATCATCTTGCAATGGATGATGCAGAGCGGCGGCTTCTCGTTGGGAGCCTGAATGATCTGCGCAGCAGGCTCATCACAGAGGGCAGATATATCGACGCTGTTGATGAAGTGCTGCTGAAAATCATCGGTGCAAAGCGCAAGAAGTTCAAGGTTGTATACACGGAATGAATTGGGGGAAACACAATGACGGAGTTTGAAAAGCTGGGCGGCACATACCGACAGGCGGGCAATTATTTTCTGCCGAATCTCGAGATTGATAATCAAAGCGACGTACAAATCGGCATTTGGGGGCAGCGACACCGGCGACATCTAAAGGAGCACCACCGGGTGAGATATTACAATCTGTTGACCACCGGGATGCTGAACGATTATCTTGCTGAGGTGGAGTCTCGGGCACAGGCGATGTTTGATACGCTTGTGAAGGAACTGTCCGAAAAAGAAAACTTGAACGAAAAACTCAAGGCAAGTGACCCGCTGGAATGGGTCAGGCGGAGCAATAACATCCGCAATCGAGCTACAGAAATCGTAAATGCAGAGGTCATTTTCGTGTGAGCAGCAACAAAATTTGATAGAAATCAGAGGCGCAGTCAGATGCAGGTAAGCACCGGCTGCGCCCCTTTTTCGTTGCTCTGAAATCGTCTGCATTATCTTAACGAGCAGACTGTTTGTACTCCTCCGGAGCAAAACAGTGCGTCGCCCCGATGACTGCGCCATCTGAGCGAGCAGTGCCTTTTTACTCCGTTCTGTCGAGCTACGCAAAAGGCCTCGTTAGGGACACCCTAAGACCTGCTTACCCGATGCCGAAGAATCGGTCGAAGAAACCCTTCAACTTTTCAATGATGGTCTGCTTCTTCTCTGCACGGTTTCCACCGCCGAAGCGGGAGATCGGCGGCATCAGCCGGTCAATATCCGTGCCTGTCGTTTTGACAGAGCCGTCACGGAAAGAGCTCTCCATAAAGCGGCGAGTCTCATCGTCTTTCAGGTTTTCCTCCTGAATGATTGCAACAAGCTGCCGTTCTTTTTCTTCGGCGACAAAGGTGCGCCATTCCAGCATCACATCTGATACATCGTTGATTCCAGCAATGAAGGTTTCGATCAGTGCCTTCTTGCTACGTAGTTCTGGGCTTGCATCTACTGCCTTCTGGATCGTAATGAGAATTTCTTTATCGTCGCAGTGTGAATCGTGGTATTTCTGTACCAGAAGCAGGATGTAGTCAATATTGATCTCAATCTGCTTGATTAGCTCGATTTCAAAAACGATGTCATCGGTGATGTCCTCTTTTTCGCCACCGGGCTTGCGGCTTTTCCACTCATCCCGTAAGTCCTGATAGCGGCCAAGATAATCCTGAAAATCCCGCTCGCTCAAAATTTCGCTTCCGGCAAACTCGTCGAACGAAGTCAGCAGGTTGCGCATACGCAGAATCGCACCGAACAAAACGATAAACTCCTTCTGCCGCTGTTCGCCGGTAATGCGTTCCTCTGTCAGCGGGAATTTCGTTGTCAATTCCTCAATCATATCCTGGTAGCCTGGGTGATATTTTCCGTCGGCATCCTCGTAGCCAAAGTAGTAATCCTTATAGCCACGCATCAGGACGATACCGCCCGCTTCCTTATCGCCAAACAGAGAAATTGCATCGTCGGTACGCTTTTGCAGATTGCGGAAGCAAACGATGTTGCCGAACACCTTGATGGAATTGAGAATCCGGTTGGTGCGGGAATATGCTTGAATCAGCCCGTGCATTTTCAGGTTTTTATCCACCCACAGCGTATTCAGCGTCGTGGCGTCGAAGCCGGTCAGGAACATATTGACCACGATCAGCAGGTCAAGTTCCTTGTTCTTCATCCGCAGGGAAACATCCTTATAGTAATTCTGGAATTTGTCCCCGTCTGTGGAATAGTTGGTGTGGAACATCCCGTTGTAGTCACGGATGGCCGCATCCAGAAAATCACGGGAACTTTGGTCAAGTGCGGAGGTATCCTCCGGATTCTCCTCATCAAGAATACCATCCGTTTCTTCCTCATTCGCTCCATAGCTGTAAATGACGGCAACCTTCAGCCGCTTCTGTGGATTTTCCGCCATTTGCCTCTGAAACTCGGCGTAGTAGAGCTTTGCAGCATCCACGCTGGACACGGCAAAGATGGAGTTGAACCCGCTGACCCGCTGCTTCTGCTTGATTTCCTCGATCTGCTGCTTGCTGCCGGCAGAGGCAACCTCGGCGATATTCTGCAATACGCTGTATGTATAGGTTTTATCACCCCGGTAGGTTTTCTGGTCAAAGTGGGTCAGAATGTACTCTGTGACCAGCCGGATGCGTTCCGGGGCAAGAAACGCCTTTTCCCGGTTGATGTCCCAAACCTCTTTGTCGTCAATATCCGGCTCGGCGTCCATCGTTTTGATGTAGTCCACCCGGAAGGGCAGTACGTTTTTGTCGTTAATGGCGTCCACAATGGTGTAGGCATGGAGTTGATCGCCAAAAGCCTGCGCTGTCGTGCGGAGTGTGGGATTCTTGCCCATGCCTGCATTGACCGCAAAGATCGGCGTTCCGGTAAAGCCAAAGAGGTTGTACTTCTTGAAATACTTCGTAATGGCTTGATGCATATCACCGAACTGGCTTCGGTGGCACTCATCAAAAATAATGACGATCCGTTTATCAAAAACACTGTGTCCGGCGTTCTTCTTGATAAAGGTGGCGAGTTTCTGAATGGTGGTGATAATGATTCTTGCATTGTCATCCTCCAACTGGCGCTTCAGGACTGCCGTAGAGGTGTTGCTGTTGGCAGCTCCCTTTTCAAAGCGGTCATATTCCTTCATCGTTTGATAGTCCAGATCCTTGCGGTCCACGACAAAAAGCACCTTGTCGATGTAATCCAGTTTCGTGGCAAGCTGCGCCGTCTTGAAAGAGGTCAGTGTTTTGCCGCTGCCGGTGGTGTGCCAGATGTACCCGCCGCCTGCTACGGTGCCGTATTTCTTATAATTGTTGGCGATCTCAATGCGGTTCAAAATGCGCTCGGTGGCGACGATTTGATATGGCCGCATAACAAGTAGCATATTTTCCGCCGTGAACACGCAGTAGCGGGTAAGGATATTCAGAATGGTGTGCTTGCAGAAAAAGGTCTTGGTAAAGTCCACAAGATCGGGGATAATGCGGTTGTTCGCATCTGCCCAGAACGAAGTGAACTCAAAGCTATTGCTGGTTTTGAACTTCTTGGCTTTCTGCGCTTTGGCATCCTTGATATGGTTGAAACGGGTGGTATTGGAATAATACTTCGTATTTGTGCCGTTGGAGATCACGAAAATCTGCACAAACTCGTAAAGCCCGCTGGACGCCCAGAAGCTATCCCGCTGATAGCGGTCGATCTGGTTGAAGGCTTCCCGAATGGGAACGCCCCGGCGCTTCAGCTCGATATGGATCAGCGGCAGACCGTTGACCAATACTGTCACATCATAGCGATTGTCATGAGCTGCCCCCTCCTCTGTGGAGATGGCATACTGGTTGATGACCTGCAAACTGTTATTATGGATGCACTTCTTGTCAATAAGCTGAATATTTTTGCTTTCCCCGTTATCCCGGCGGAGCACCTGCACATAGTCCTCCTGAATCAGGCGGGTCTTTTCGAGAATGCCGGAGTTTGTGTTTGCCAGCACCTCGTCCCAGAAACGCTTCCATTCGCCGTCCGTAAAGCGATAGTTATTCAGCTTTTCCAGCTGCGTCCGCAGATTGGCAATCAGGTCAGCCTCTTTATGGATGGTCAGGCGCTCATAGCCCAGCTCGCAAAGCAGACGGATAAACTCCTTTTCCAAGTCCGCTTCGCTCTGGTACGCCTCCGAGCGCTTCGACTGCGGCTTGTATTCGGTGACAACAGTGCTTTCACTGCTCTGGGCAATGATGTTGAAATAGCTCACGGGCTACCTCCTTCCGGGTCAATCTGCCGGTGTAAAAGTCAGCAGCTTGTCCCTGTAATATTCATATTGTTTCTGCCGTGCTTCGATTTCGGCGGGCAGGCCGGCGGAAAGGTCAGTGCAGAGGGTGTCAAAACGGTCGAGCGTTGACACGATGCGTTTTTGTTCTCTTATCGTGGGTACACAGAGCGGAATACTCAGCAGAACCTCTCCGCTCAGGTGTGGAACACCTGCTCCTCGCTTCATATCATTGAGGGTTTGCTCCATATTCTTTAGAGCATAATACAAGAACTTCGGAATCATCAGACTTTGCTTTGTTTCAAACCCAAAACAATCTGTGACAAAGATAGGCTCATTCCAATATGAAACAAATCCGGCAGATGCGCCGCTTCTTGCAACAACGACAGCTTCACCTATATGATTTGACCGGTCAATATAATAAGCTGGTTCTTGTCCGCCAAGGATGACCGGAATATCTCCGGGAATCGAATCTTTCTTCGTGATATACTCGCCTCTAAAGACATTTGCAGCCAGAGAAAGTTCTACAAAAGCATACCCAAAAACATATTGACACAGTCGAATCAAGGCACTATACTCGTCTGTCTGTCTGTCTGTCTGTCTGTCTGTCTGTCTGTCTGTCTGTCTGTCTGTCAAAATTGTCTCGCCCTGTGCGGCGAATGTCAAGAGTTGATCCCGGTAAAACTCATACTGTTTTTTCCGTGCTTCAATCTCCGCAGGCAGACCGATATTCAGGTCGGTGCAGAGGGCATCAAAGTTGTCGAGAACTTCTACAAGACGCTTCTGGATTTCAAGCGACGGAAGCGGTACTTCAAAATTAGATATATCTTTCAGACTAATATGCGGAATTGCGCCAGCTGTTTTCTTCTTGTGCACATACTCCGTAAAACGGCCACTCGCAATATAGTGATATACATATCGGATATTGGCCTGATTAGTGCGGATTCGAGTAACACGTTGTACAAGAAGCAATGGTAAATCTTTTTTAGAAACCATTCCGTAACTGCTGCCAACAAGAGAACCGTCCATAGAAATCACAATATCCTGATCGTTAAGCAGGTATTTCTCAACACCATCTGTGCTTTCCCAATAACGATTATTCTCCTCCGTAAAGTCCAAATAGCCCCTCTTAATATTCATGCCACGCATTAACCTGATTCCATCTTCTTTGAATTTACTACTATCAAAAGGGAATCCAGAAAGCAAATCGCAAAAATCCCCCAATCGTTTATAAACTGTGGTTGCATCGTTATGAAGCAACTTATCCCTATAATACGCATACTGTTTCTTCCGTGCGGTAAGCTCTGCGGCAAGTTCCCTGTTGAGGCCTTCGGTAAGTTCTGTGAAATTGTCCAGTATACGGACAATTTCACGCTGCACCGGCAGGGGCGGGACGGGGAACTTAAACGCTGCAAACTGTTTCATATCAACAGAGGCAAAATTTCCTTGATTCAAGTGCGACTTGCAATATTCATCGAGTCTAAAGCAATAATAGAAAACAAACATCATATCAACGCAATCTTTGAACTCGTCTTTAAGCGTCAGATACGTGAACCTCTGATTTGCCAAAGATGGCACTTTTATCAATGCGTGCTCACCTATTGTGGCAGAAGTGGCAATGATAATTGAATCTGCAGGAAATAACTTTCCTTTGACAGCTTTTTCAGAAACATATTGGGTCGCTGTTGTCAAAATTCTTCCGTTTTCACGGATGTCCTCCATGCGAAACCAAGGAATAGTGCCGTTTTCCCAAAACTCACTGTTTGCTTTTGAGGGTGTGTATCCATTTCTTGTTATGAACAGTTCGGGGATTGGTAGATATTTCACCCCATCGGGGCAAAGTTCCTGAATCAATTTATCAAGTTTAGTCATCTTCTTCACCTTCTTCCACCATTTTTCGTGCCAGCATACCCAATCCGTACAGTTTTTCACCTGTCTCAACAGGCGACACTGTTTGTTTTTCTAAATTAAAAACAAACAATCCATCTAATGAGAGTAAATAGATAAACGAGTAGTTAATAGGTCGCTGACTATATGTGATTAAGACTTTTAACAATTCATCCGGCATCCAGTCGTCAATGAACAATTCGGAATTTACGAATAAATCATATCGTTTCATCGATGCATATCCGCCAGTATTAAGTTTCTTCATTTTTGTTTCAACAGCCGAGAGAAAATATTTGCACCATGTGTTTCTTATATCCGGATAGTCTAAACCCGTCCAAGCATAGCCCATACCCGGGCCGGTCATTCCATATTGGGTATAGTTGTATCCTTTCTTTTTCAAGTAGGCAATTCGTTTATCCTGTTTTTCTTTTTCAAGGTACGGAATTTCACAAGCAAGCGCCATCGCTTCTTGCTCACTTTGCGGAATCGCCGAAGTAACTTCTATCCCAATATTGTTAGAGATATCCCGCAAATCCGGTTTATCCGAAATCTGCAAATTTTCGTATTGATCAGGAAAGAATTTCTCTAAGACAATTTTGGCGTAACATTCATCATAATCCAATTTCGTATGTGAAGGCAATGGACGATCTTTTTCAATCTTAGCCATAATCATCCCTCCAATTACTAATTGCTCATTGCTCATTGCTAATTTCAGCAACGATTTTATCAATTTCCTCTCTCAATTTCTGTTCCCGTGCGACGATTTCCGCAATTTCTGCATTCAACTTCACAATGTCAATCTTTTCCCGGGTGTCCTCCTGCTCCACATAGGTGGAAACGGAGAGATTGTAATTATTCTGCTTGCTGCCAACTTCGTCGTTTGGCACAAGGCGGGCAAAATGCGGCTCATCCTTGCGTTCTGCCACGGCGGACACGATGCGCCGGATGTTGTCCTCGGAAAGCCGGTTGTTCTTCGTAACCTTCACAAACTCCTTGGAGGCATCCACAAACAGAACGGCGTTGTCCGTCTTGTTCTTTTTCAGCAGCATAATATCCACAGAGATTGTAACATTTAAGAACAGGTTGGAGGGCAGCTGAATGATAGCGTCCACAAAGTTGTTATCCACCAGATACTTGCGGATCTTCTGTTCGGCCCCGCCACGGTACATAATGCCGGGGAAGCAAACGATGGCCGCTGCACCGTTATTCGCCAGCCACGAAAGGCTGTGCATAATAAACGCCATATCCCCCTTAGAGGCAGGCGCCAGCACACCGGCAGGGGCAAACCGGGGGTCGTTGATCAGCGTCACATTTTTGTCACCCTCCCACGGCACGGAAAACGGCGGATTGGAGACGATCAGCTCAAAGGGCTGGTCATCCCAGTGCTGCGGGCTGAGCAGGGTGTCCTCCCGTACAATGCTGAACTTATCGAACTCGATGTTATGCAGGAACATATTGATGCGGCAGAGGTTGTAAGTGGTCAGGTCAATCTCCTGACCGTAGAAGCCTCGCTCGATATTATCCTTGCCCAGCACTTTTTCCACCTTCAGCAGCAGAGAACCGGAGCCGCAGGCGGGGTCATAGACCTTATTGATTTTCGTTTTGCCGATGGTGCCGAGGCGGGCCAGCAGCTCCGAAACATCGGCGGGAGTGAAATACTGACCGCCTTTTTTACCTGCATTGGCGGCGTACATTCCCATCAGATACTCATACGCATCGCCGAACAGGTCCGGGTTGCTGCCCTCCGTGGAGAACAGCGGCATCTGTGCCACACCGTTCAGCAGCTCTACCAGGACTTTATTCCGCTTGGCAATCGTCTCGCCGATGGCCTTGCTGTTCACATCGAAATCGTCAAACAGACCTGCAAAATCATTCTCAGCATCTCCGCTGGCGGCGCTGCTCTCAATGTGGTTGAACACACGCTCCAGCGTCTCGTTCAGGTTGTCATCCTTATCGGCACGGGCGAGAACATTGCAGAACAGCTCCGAGGGCAGAATGAAAAAGCCCTTTTCCTGCACCAGTCCCTCACGGGCAGTCTCCGCCTCGGCGTCCGACATTTTGGCGTAGTCGAAATCGGTATTTCCGGCAGCGTGCTCGCCCTCATTGATATAGGCCGCGAAGTTCTCGGAAATATAGCGGTAGAACATCGTGCCGAGCACATAAGATTTGAAATCCCACTCCGCCACATGGCCTGCGTGAACAAGGTCGGTGGCGATTTTATAGATACGGCGGAATAGCTCGTCCCGCTCCTGGTCTTTCTTTACATCAGCCATTGCATTTACTCCTTCTGGGCGATCCACGCCGCTTCGATTTCATCAAAGGGGATGTCGTTTTCTTCACAAAATGCCTTGATTTTTTTCATTGCCGTGATATTCGGCTTGGTTTTGGCGTTTTCCCAACGGTTTATCGTTCCAACGGATACATTCAGCGCTTTTGCAAAATCTTTCTGTGACAGCAGGGCTTTCTTGCGCATGACCTGTATTAACTCACTTAAAGGCGTCATCAAACAGTTCTCCTTCCAGAAGATTAACAGCATTATACCATAAACCTATCATTTTCTCAACACCATTTGGAGAAAAGAGAATACCAAAATACAGAGGTACAGCCTTCGGATTGATCCGTTGGCTGTGCCTCTTTTGCATCTTTAAGAAAAATTTGAAAAATAACTTCGTACAAATCGAGAAAGATTTCCCAGTTGGTTAGTAGGGGGTTAAAAAATCAGCCTTCTCGCTGGCTATCTATTGAGGAGATTCTTCTCTTGTGCCTTGAAAGAGGTGAATTTTTGAAAAAGTGCGGGAATTTTGCAGGAAAATTCGGCAAAGGAAAAGTGAGAGGACGGTAGCTGGTTCCACCGCTTGTCGCCGCTCTGTGGTTTTCCGTGTGCACCTTGAAAATTAAATAGCAGAAATTTTGGAGAAGAGGGTCACCAAACACCTACCCATTTTAGTAACAAGTGAGAGGAGGTTTTTCCAATGGTCATCAAAATCACACCGCAGCAGGCGAAAAGAGTCAACGCCCTGCTGCGGAAGCTGTGCGCCAACTATGACGGCGGCAACTGCCTGCTGCTGGACGACGGCGAGCCCTGTGTCTGCGTCCAGAGCATCAGCAAGTACGGCCTCTACTGCAACTACTTCAAGAATGCTGTGCTCCCGACAGACGAAAGATTATATGCCGAGGTAATGAAGCCATCCGGCGGCAAGCGCTGTGTGCTGTGCCATCAGCCTTTTGCACCGAGGGCAAAGAATCAGCGTTATTGTCCGGCCTGCGCCGCCAAGCAGAAACGGTTGAAGGCAACCGAACGGCAGCGCCGAAAGCGGGCATCAGCGTCACGCTTTTAAGGTGCGGACAGCCCTGAAACACAAGGCTTTTTGAATTCAAATCTACCCAAGCAATCCAGCAACACCTTAACCTCAAAAATACGCTTTGAAAAGCGTGACAAATTCAAGCGAGAGGAGAAATTCAATGAACCCATATTTTACAGCGCCGGACACGGAAAAGTTCAGGTTCTACCGTATACCCAAGTTGCTATTCACCGATGAGCGATACCGGCCAGTCTCCACCGACGCCAAGATGCTCTACGGTCTGCTGCTGGACCGCCTATCCCTGTCCGAGAAAAACGGCTGGAAAGACGAGCGTGGCCGGGTCTACCAATATTTCACCATCCGTCAGGCGCAGGAGCTACTGCACTTCGGCCACGAAAAGGTCTGCCGTCTGTTTGCAGAGCTGGAAGCAGCCGACCTCATCGAGCGTCGCCGTCAGGGACAGGGCAGGGCCAACCGCATCTACTTAAAGGAATTCACGCAGAAAGCCGATTTTCGGAATCCAAGAAGTCCGGGAATCGGAAGAAAATAAGACTTAGAGAGTGATAGTTACTACGTTCCTTGATCCTCTCTTCGGTGTAGTTCTCACCAATGGTTTTGGAGCGGGTGAAACGCTCCTGACCTTCGGCACGGAAGGAAATGTATTTACCGGTTTTGATCTTATAACCGGCTTCCTGCATGAGCTTCAAAAACTCGTCGTAGTCCTTTGCCACGATGACAAACCGGTCAATGGTCTGTTTGAGCTTCTGCTTCCAACTTGTGCCGCGTTTGGCTTCGGTGTATTCCTTGTAGCCCATCCCCTTGTTCTGTGAGGGTGGAATCACGGAAAGCCCATTTTCTTTGCAGAGCCGGTCGCTGACCTCGCGCATATCGTAGTAGATTTTCTTGTAGCTCTTATAGGCGTGATGATCAACGAAGTCCACGGCATTGAAAATCAGGTGGTTATGCACATGGTTTTTATCCGTGTGGGTGGTCAGCACATATTCGTACTTTCCGCCGAGGATTTCATCAGCAAACTGCTTGCCGATTTCATGGGCAAGCTCCGGCGTTACCTCACCGACATCGAAGGACTGGATCACATGACGGGCTATGATCCTGACGGGCTTCATTCCTTTTTGCTCGGCTATCCTTCGCGTCCATTCAAACTCTTGTGCCGCCGTTTCCGATGCGCACCCGTAGGTGGAGATCAGCAGCTTGTCCTCGGTCTTATCGGGGTTTGAAATGTACGCGAGAGCCTTGCTCAAAGTTCCTCGGATTGCTTTGATTTTAGTGACTGCCATACCAAATCCAGCTTCTCTTTCAGCTCATCAATATCATCCTGATAGAAGTGTCCCGTCGAGTTGATTCTACGGCAGATGTTATTGATATTTGCGCCGATCTTGTTGACTGCTGCGGCAAGCTTCTTCTGCTCGGTGTATGCGGCGAAGCATGAAGCCCGCTTTATGAAGCTGTTAATCGAGCAGAACGAGGACGGGGGCAAGCGCAGGAATGCCGCAAGGAAAAAGGAACTGGAAGCGGCTGAAAAGCGTATCAGCGAACTTTCCGCTATTTTCAAGCGGCTGTATGAGGACAGCGTAAGCGGTCGCATTT